>JGI20158J14315_10001953_pt1 | contig 14690 bp, 15 predicted proteins | sample COG_08_FD_14315 | JGI IMG/M metagenome (IMG submission 14315)
AGAATATAAAGCCGCTAGAAGCATTTATTGCAACCTTCTAGCCCCCTTTATAGTGAACACCCCTAAGGCGCTTTTGCTTTTTAGGGGTGTTTTTTTGATTCAAGGGGGATTAAATATTAGCAGGGAATTTAGTATTTTTAGGCATGGATGCATTGAGTTATTGGGAACACAAACACTGGCTGTCAAATATAGATTTTGCAATAATTGGCAGTGGAATAGTTGGCTTAAATTGTGCCCTTTCTTTAAGGGAAAAGCACCCAAATGCTACTATTGTGGTCTTTGAAAAAGGTATTTTGCCCCATGGAGCAAGCACTAAAAACGCTGGATTCACTTGTTTTGGAAGTATTTCTGAAATTTTGTCCGACATAGACCATCAGGGAGAGCAAAGCGTTTTAAATGTCGTTCAAAGAAGAAGGTATGAAGGGGTTCAATTACTTAGAAAACGTCTGGGAGACGCTCAAATAGGGTATGAAAATCACGGTGGGCATGAAGTGTTTTTAGACGCCCATACGGCGCTTTACGAGACATGTTTAGATCAAATAACCGCAGTGAATTCATTTTTACAGCCGGTATTTAAATCCAATTCGTTTTACACTGCGTCCAATTCTTTTAATTTTAAGGGAGTAAAAGAAAATTATATTAGCAGCGTTCATGAGGGGCAAATAGATACGGGCCTCATGATGAAACAGCTGATCCATAAAGTGCAATCTCAAGACATTCATATTTTTTTTGGCACTGAGGTGACCAATTTTTCAAGTGGTCAAGGATCGGTTCACTTAGAAACAAATTTTTTTGAGTGTAAANCCAGGGCTTTATTTATAGCTACTAANGGCTTTTCTAAGGCACTTCAAATAGAAGATGTAAAGCCCGCAAGGGCTCAGGTCCTTATCACAAAACCCATAAAGAACTTACAAATAAAAGGGACCTTTCATCTGGATATGGGGTATTATTATTTTAGAAATATAGACCAGAGAATATTGCTTGGAGGGGGGCGTAACTTGGCCTTCAAAGAAGAAGAAACCACTAATTTTTCTCAAACTGTAGTCATTCAAGACGCATTAGATCGCTTATTAAAAGAAACCATTCTTCCTGGAATTTCGTATGAAATTGACCGCAGATGGTCTGGAATTATGGGTATAGGAACTGGCAAAGAACCTATCTTAAAATGTGTTCAGCCCAATGTGTATTGCGGGGTTCGTTTGGGAGGCATGGGCGTGGCTTTAGGGTCAAAGGTTGGCAGTGAATTGGCAGACCTACACGGTTAATGACCTCAAGCGCTGTTCACAGTGTTCTAGCGAAACATACATACACTTCTCTTCGTTTTCTAAAAGAGCCGTTTTTGAATTCATATAAAGGCGCTGGCCCTCTTTTGATTTAAAGACTATTAAATAACCATTTCCAATAAAAAGGCTTTTTTCAACCCTTACCCTTATTCCAGAGCTTGAACTAAAGGACCATTCATGCGGCCAAACAACAATCTCTTGTCCATCATTTATTTTAAGTCTTGGATGTAGTGACAAAACAGTAGCCTTATCTACTATATTTAAGACGCCAAATAGTTGTGCTACTTTTGTACTGGGTGGGTTTTGATATAAGGATTCAGGATTTCCGGAAGCGATAATTTTACCCCCACCCATACAAACTACTTCATGGGCATGACCCATATAATCCTCGGGATGGTGAGAGGCTAAAATACAGGCAATATTATATTGTTTAAGGTATTCAAACAGCTTGGTTCTTAGCACGAGCTTTAAGGGTGGATCTATATGACTAAAAGGCTCATCTAAGAGAATTAATTCAGGCGCTTTTGCCAATACTTTAGCTAAAGCCACGCGTTGTTGTTGCCCCCCAGACAGTTTCTTTAAAGGGGTGTTGGCAAAAGCCTCCATATCTATGAGCTCCAAAAGTTCATCGGTACGTTTTTTGAGGGCATCTGGCTCAAAAACAGTCAAGTGCTGGCTAATATTTTCAGCGACAGAAGTAAATGGCATAAGGTCAAAATCCTGGGCCAGATACCGCAAAAATGGGGCGCCAGGGAGTAGGTTGTATTCAGGACCTAATAAAGCTTCTTTTTTCCAGTGTATTTGACCTTTTTCTGGGGCTAAACTACCATAAATTAGTTTTAACAAGGTGCTTTTTCCACTCCCGCTAGCCCCCGTCAAAGCCATAAGCTTTCCAGGGGCTAAACGCAAGTGTATGTTTTGAAGAAGGGGTTCTTTATATTTAAAATGGATGTTTTCCAGTACAAGCATACCGCAAAGTTACACCAAACCGTTTGCAATTAAGTATTCTCCAATTTGAATGGCATTGGTGGCAGCTCCTTTCCTGAGGTTGTCTGCTACAATCCACATATTTAAGGTGTTTTCTGCACTTTCATCTCTTCTGATGCGTCCTACAAAAACATCGTCCTTATCATGGGCATAGACCGGCATTGGATAGGTATTTGTGTCGGTGTTATCTTGAACGACCACACCTGCTGTTTTATTTAGGATTGTTCTTACTGCAGACAAGTCAAAGTCTTTTTCAAAGCTCACATTAACAGATTCTGAATGACCTCCAGCAGTAGGTATTCTCACTGCAGTGGCTGTAATATGGAAAGAATGGTCCCCTAATATTTTTTTTGGCTCATTGGCCAGTTTCATTTCTTCTTTGGTGTATCCGTTTTCTAAAAACACATCGCAATGTGGAATGGCATTTCTGTGAATAGGATAGTGGTAAGCCATTTCTCCTTGAATACCTTTTGTTTCATTTTCCATTTGCTCCACCGCTTTTACCCCAGTTCCTGAAACAGATTGATAGGTAGAGACCACAACACGTTTCATCTTGTATGCTTCATGTAAAGGGGCTAAAACCAAGACCATTTGAATGGTAGAACAATTGGGATTGGCTATGATCTTATCTTCTTTTGTAAGGGTGTTTGCGTTAATTTCAGGTACGATTAACTTGTGGTCAGGGTGCATTCTCCATGCAGAAGAATTATCAATCACCGTAGTCCCTGCAGCGGCAAATTTTGGTGCCCATTCCAAAGAAGTATCTCCTCCTGCAGAAAATATGGCGATATCAGGTTTTGCGTCAACCGCAGTTTGTAAACCAATTACCGTGTGCGTTTTACCACCGTATTCCATGGTTTTACCCACCGATCGTTCAGAGGCAACTAATAACAATTCACTTATTGGAAATTTGCGTTCTGCCAATACTTTTAACATCACTTCACCTACCATGCCGGTAGCGCCTACAACAGCTACTTTCATTTTTTAAAATTTTAATAAAGCAAAAGTAATCATTCTGAGGGGTTCCTTTCTAGATCTTTTTAAATTGTTATAAAAATATAACAAAAAGTTATTTTCATAACAATACCCCAAATGGTTTTAACTGACAATCACCCTTTTTACCCTTTCACCAATACCTGTTAATAGTTCGTATGATATGGTTTTGGCTCCACCGGCAAATGTTTCTGCAGAAGCGCCTTTTCCAAATATTACAACGCTGTCTCCTTCGTTAGCGATTTGGTTTTCTAGGTCTATCATCAGCATATCCATGCAAACATTCCCTATAATAGGACAGGGTTTTCCGCCTACAAAAACCACGCCTTTGCCTTGCCCATAAACCCTTGAAATGCCATCTGCGTGGCCAATAGTTAAGGTGGCCACCCGCATTTTTTTATTTGCCACAAAACCTTTGTTATAACCTACCCAATCTCCTTTTTCAATGGAGTGAATTTGAGAAATTTTAGTGGTTAAGGTCGCTACAGGTTTTAATAAGGCATCTATTTTTGGATTGTTTCCATAGCCGTATAGCGCTATGCCACTTCTGACCATATTGAACGCTGCCTCCGGGAAGTTTATTATTCCTGAACTATTGATGAGGTGTTTTATAGCTACAGGACCAATGTGTTTTTCAATGAAGGCCACTCCATCTTTAAATCGTTGGATTTGTAACTCGGTAAAAGCCCTTTCTTTTAAATCATCAGTTGCCGCTAAGTGAGACAATACAGCTTTCACTTTAACATTGGACTGATACAAAAGCGCTTTACAAACCCTCTCTAGTGTGCCTGTAGAAAGGCCCAAACGGTTTAGGCCTGTATTTAATTTAAGGTGAATGGGGTAATGACTGTCCAATGGCGCTACTTGAATGAAAGCTTCCAAAGTTCTTATGGAGTAAATGCTTGGCTCTAGACAGTGATTGACAATATCATGGAACTCCTCTGGCTGAGGGTGTAGGACTAAAATGGGTGTTTTTATGCCAGCTAATCTTAAAGCTACCCCCTCATGGGTGTAAGCTACGCCCAAATAATTCACCCCTAAATCAGTGAGTTTTTGAGCTATAGCAATTGATTCAGACCCATATCCATTGGCTTTTACCACCCCTAAAAGCATTGTTTTAGTGCTTATTTTAGACCTCATATAGCGGTAGTTGTGGGCCAGAGCGGCCAGGTCAATTTCTAAAATTGAAGGTCCCATTTAGGAAATGATTAGTTGGATTGCTTTTGTTCTGTATCCGGAATTGGATTTAAATTACCCGCCGTTTTTGAAGGATCTGCCAAGGCAATAGGGTCATTAACTTCTAAGTCTTTTACCCTTTCTTTTAACATGGCTTTAAAGTAAGCAGACCTACTCAAAGGCTCATATTCTGTAGTTTCTCCCAATAAAACAAGTTTTTCATTGGCAGATTTTCTGAAGCTATAATTGGCCAAGTTTCCTGTTCTAGTGCATACCGCGTGTACCTTGGTCACATATTCTGCCGTAGCCATAAGTGCTGGCATTGGCCCAAAGGGGTTGCCTTTGAAGTCCATATCCAAACCAGCGACAATAACCCGTTTTCCTTTATTGGCAAGATCGTTACACACATGAATAATTTCAGCGTCAAAAAACTGTGCTTCGTCTATACCCACAACATCACATTGATCCGCAAGAATTCTAATGTTTGCTGCTGCTGGAACTGGGGTAGACCTAATTTGATTTTCATCATGGGAGACCACCATTTCATCGTGGTAGCGGGTGTCTATTTGAGGTTTAAATATCTCTATGCGTTGCTTGGCAAATTGGGCTCTTTTTAAACGCCTAATAAGCTCCTCTGTTTTTCCAGAAAACATGGAACCACAAATCACTTCTATCCATCCAAAAGGCTCTTCATGATTTACGGTATTTTCTAGAAACATATTATTTTATTTATTAGACCCATCAAGGCATCGGCCTTGGGCCATAAAAATATAAAATTAGACGCAAAGCAAATGGATTTTTATCTAAAAAACCCGATATTAGCTTTAGTATGAAAGAAAAGCTCCACCAAGAACTTCAGCGCCTGGCAAAACATATCATAGATGCCAATCACAGCAGTGAGTTGGCACCACTATATGAGACCGCCAAGACACTCTATGAGAAGCTCGCAGTATTGAAGTTTATTTCACAAAATCTTGGGGATCCTCATTTAGACACGGATAGCAATCAGATGGCAGAGAAGTTCCAGCAAATGGCCCATGAGGTGCTGTCTTCTGGAGAGGAGCTTCCAGAGTCCAATCCCCATGAAACAGATATTATGACACCTGGAATGGACACCATTATTGATATGGTGTCTCATATGCCTAAAAAAGAGCGCCTCCCACAGGAGTCTGTTCCTGAGACCGAGCCGCCTCAAGATTCCCCTAGTGACAAGCAAGCACAGCATGCTGGTGTCAAAAACACAGCAACCACTTTAAACGGTCGTTACGGCCAGCAAATTTCTTTTGGTTTTAATGACCAAATTGCCTTTGTAAAAGAGTTGTTCAATGGGGAAGAGGACAGTTTTAAAAGGGTCGTTTCTCAATTGAATACCATTGCGTCTCAAGAGCGCGCAATGTCTTTTATTGGCCATTTAGTAAAGCCAGAGTACAACGATTGGAAGGGTAAAGAAGCTTATGAAAAAAGATTCATTGACCTAATCTCCCAGAAATACCGTTAACCAAATTGATTAGAAAGACCCTATGTCTAAACTGTACTTAGTTCCTACGCCTATTGGCAATTTAGAAGATATGACCATTAGAGCTATAAGGATTTTAAAAGAGGTTTCACTTATTTTAGCAGAAGACACCAGGACAAGTGGAAAGCTACTCAAGCATTTTGAAATTGAAACGCCCATGTTTTCTCACCACATGCACAATGAACACAAGACTGTGGCTGTTTTGGTCAACAGAATGAAAGCAGGGGAACCTATGGCGCTTATCTCAGACGCAGGTACTCCAGCCATTTCTGATCCAGGATTTTTACTTTCTAGGGCATGTATAGAAGCTGGGGTTNCTATTGATTGTTTGCCNGGAGCCACCGCCTTTGTTCCTGCACTTGTGAACAGTGGTTTGCCCAATGATAAATTTATCTTTGAGGGCTTTTTACCCGTAAAAAAAGGAAGACAAACCCGTTTGACTTTTCTTCAAGAAGAATCCCGAACCATCATTTTTTACGAATCTCCCCACAAATTACTCAAGACATTACAGGATTTTTGCACTTATTTTGGCCCAGAGAGACCTTTGAGTGTGTCTAGAGAAATCACCAAGTTATTTGAAGAGACCATTCGAGGCACAGCACAGGAAGTTTTAGACCATTATACCGCCCATCCCGCAAAAGGAGAAATAGTGATTGTAGTAGGAGGCAAGCCAAACCTAAAAGCCCCTAAAAAGTGAGCGCTGCATGGGTTATTTCTCTTTTCACGATTGTCGTAGTTTATTTTTTAGACCAATCCAAAAACAAAGCGCTTGCAGCGGTATTTGACTGGATTCCAGCAGTACTTCTGGCCTATGTAATTCCGGCCTTAATTTCGTATTTTTTTTCTGTAGACTACAGCGCAGACGCCATTCACGGCTTTAGTAAAACATGGGTCATTCCTATGGCTATTGTCGCTGTGATGAGTAGCCTATCATTTGCTCAATTAAAGGCTATTGGTTTTAAGCCCATAGTTTTGTTTGTAATTGGGTCCGCCATTATTGCCCTATTTCCCGTAGTTTTTGCTTGGGGATTTTTAGATTCCGACCTGGTGCAAAATCAATGGATTAAAGCCAATTATTGGAAAGGTATTCCACCCATTGTAGGCAGTTGGATAGGGGGGAGTACCAGCCAATTGGTCCTAAAAGAATTGGCAAAAACCTCGGAGAGTCTTTTTTTACAAGTATTGGTCATAGACACTGTTTTGGTCAATATTTGGACCATATTCATGTTTCAGATCATTAAAAAGAGCCATAAATTAAATACTTTTTTTAACATTTCAGACAGGACTATTCCAATACCTATCGCTGCGGAAAGCCAAAAGAAACTTCCCTGGTATTGGGTACTTGCCCTACTCATTTTAGGGGTTTTTCTTGTAGAAATCTTCTTGACTATTTTCGTGGTTAAAGTGATTGCCTTGTCTTTATTGGGATTATTGGTGAGCCATTTTATTCCCAGATGGAATTATGCTTTTGCCCTTCGATTGGGAGGCGTTTTGATTATAGTGGTCATGGCCATTTTAGGACTTAAACTTCAGTTTACGGCCTTGTCAATGCCCCTTGAATTTATAGGGTTTTTAGTCCTTTGGATTTTTGTTCATTTTATAGGAATGGTATTGGCAGCCAAGGCTTTAAACCTTCATTTGGCTTGGGTGCCTATTGCGAGCATGGCCAATGTAGGCGGTATTGCTACCGCTCCAGCAGTAACAGCGGCTTATGAAAAAAAATGGATGCCCCACGCCATTGTTTTGGCTATTCTAAGTATGGCTACAGGGACCTTTTGGGGCATGATCACCATTTTTCTTTTTCAACAGCTTTTTAAGGTTTAAAAACGCAGGGTTTTTTGTACTTTTAAGTGTTCATAAAAACAGTAAAAAATGAAAAATTTAGTGACCACAAAATGGCTTGGAGGTATGGCTTTTGAAAGCGACAATCCCTCAGGGCATACCATAAAAATAGATGTAGATGCAGAAAACGGAGGAGAGAATTCAGGCCTAAGACCAAAAGCGCTTATGCTGAGCTCCCTAGCTGGATGTTCTGGATTGGACGTAGCGTCATTAATGAAAAAAATGAAATTAGAGGTGCGTGCTTTTGAGATTCAAACAGAAGCCAATCTAACAGATGAGCACCCTAAATTCTATGATGCAGTCACTATTTCGTATCATTTTTTTGGGTCTAATTTAGTAGAAGACAAGCTTCAGAAAACAGTAGACCTTTCTGTGGAGCGTTACTGTGGTGTTATGGAAATGTTTAGACAGTTCGCCAAATTAGAGATAAAGACTGTTTTTCATCACGAATAAGTCCTTTTAGAAAAATATTGACCTCAAATGCACCTGCTGCAATTTTACAGTGAGGCCATGCATTAATCCTGCCTTATATCATAATGAATTGGATCGAAATACCCCTTAGGGCCCCAGAAAGAATAAAGGAGCTAAGCGAATCGCTTGGTATTTCTAACGTACTGTCCCGGCTTTTAATCCAAAGAGGCGTTTCAGATTTTAATGCTGCCAAAACTTTTTTTAGGCCCGAAATGTCTCAGCTCCACTCCCCCCTTCTCATGAAGGATATGGCGCTTGCTGTAGCACGAATCATACTCGCTATGGAACGCGAAGAGTCTATTTTAGTCTATGGAGATTATGATGTAGATGGCACCACAGCGGTGGCCTTAGTCGCAGATTATTTACAACAGTATTATCATAAAGTAGCTACTTATATTCCGGACCGTTATGAAGAGGGCTATGGCGTGTCTTATCAAGGCATAGATTTCGCTAGCGAAAACGACATAGGGCTTATTATTGCATTAGACTGCGGCGTAAAAGCCATAGATAAAGTAGCTTACGCAAAGGAAAAAGGAATTGATTTTATAATTTGTGACCACCATACGCCTGGCCCTATTTTACCAGATGCCGTAGCCGTGTTAGACCCCAAAAGATCAGATTGTAATTATCCCTACAAAGAACTTTGTGGTTGCGGCATTGGGTTTAAGCTCATACAGGCCATTTCCATGGCTTTGGAAGCCTCAGAAGAAGTGGTTTACCCTTATTTAGATCTTGTAGCCACCGCTATTGGAGCAGATATTGTTCCTTTAGATGGTGAAAATCGGACCCTGGCATTTTTAGGTTTATTACAAATAAATAGCCACCCAAGACCAGGATTTAAAGCATTTTTAGAGAACTTTAAAAAGCCCGTTGTTACCCTCACTGACCTTAATTTTACGGTGTCTCCAAGAATTAATGCCGCTGGTAGAATGGTTCACGGCGCACATGCCGTAGCGCTATTACAAACAAAAGACATGGCACAAGCCAAGCAAATGGCCGCCGCAATTGAGGACAATAACACAGAGCGAAGAAGTTTAGATCAGTATATCACAGACAACGCTTTAAAGCAGATCGCTGGAGATTTGGAAACCACCAATGCCACCACAGTAGTTTACCAGCCAGATTGGCACAAAGGAGTTATTGGTATTGTAGCCTCTAGACTCATAGAAACCCACTACAGGCCCACCCTTGTTTTTACCAAAAGTGGTCATGTATTGGCGGGTTCAGCAAGGTCTATTAAAGGATACGACGTATACAAAGCCATTGAAGCTTGTAGCGAGCACCTCATTCAGTTTGGGGGTCATATGTATGCCGCTGGGCTTACCTTGGCTCCTGAAAAATACGATGATTTTAAAAATGCCTTTGAAAGCTACGTTTCTACTACTTTAGATTCCGCATTAAAAATCCCTCAAATTAATATAGACAGCCCGCTGTCTTTTTCAGAGATTAGTCCTAAATTCATTAGAATCTTAAAACAAATGGCTCCTTTTGGTCCTGAAAATCCCATTCCGGTATTTAAAGCTACAGGCGTTTATGACACAGGTTATGCAAAAGTGATTGGGGCAGATCAAACCCACCTCAAGGGAACGCTTACCCAAGATGGCACGACAAAGATTAATTTTGTGGCCTTTAAAAAGGCCGATGCCTTAGCACTTCTCTCCCATCAAAAAAAGGTGGACATTGTTTTTAATATATCAGAAAATTTTTGGCAAGGACAAACCACCATACAATTACAATTATTGGATATAAAGCCCCATAAAGGCTAGGACATCTTTATTGGGCAGTTTGGAGCTTTAAAGAGGTTCCGTCATAAACTCCATAGGTGTAGTGAGAGATCCAATCTCCGGTGTTTACGTAGGTCGCATTTTCTGCTACAGCGATCTCTAAGGGTAAATGTCTGTGGCCAAAAACAAAGAAATCATAGTGTTGCTCTGTGAGCTTTTTCTTAGCGTACTGTACCAACCATTCCTGGTCTTCTCCTAGAAACACCACATCTTCTTCTCCAGAAATGAGCTTATTTTTAACAGAGAGATAATGACCTAATGCCACACCAATATCTGGGTGTAGCCATTTGAAAAACCACTTAGCTATTGGATTGGTAAAAACTTTTTTCATTCTTTTAAAACCTTTGTCTCCAGGACCAAGCCCGTCTCCGTGACCGATTAAAAAAGTTTTATTTTCAATAATAAATTCTTGGGGTTTGTGAAATACTTGAATTCCTAATTCTTCTTCAAAATACCCATGCATCCATAAATCATGATTTCCCACAAAGTAATATATAGGGATTCCAGCATCTGAAAGTTCTGCTAGTTTTCCAAGCGTTCGGGTAAACCCTTTAGGAACAACTGTCTTGTACTCAAACCAAAAGTCAAAAAGATCTCCTAAAAGAAAAATAGCAGCAGCAGAATCTTTAATAGTATCTAGCCAAGAAACAAATTTCTTTTCCCTAGGCAAACTTTCTGCAGCGCAGGGTGCTCCGAGATGATTGTCACTGGCAAAATAGATTTTTTTACCGTTTGTAAGGGGTATTTCCTGTTTCATAAAGCCTAAAGATAGTAAACAGCTAGTTATCTGAGGCAAACCATTCCGCAAACGAGCTGTCTGTTTCTTGAAGCCTCAAAGAGAACAAGGCAATGTTTTTTGGCAATCTGGCTTTAATTTTATCTGCAAAATCCAGCACCATATTTTCTGAGGTTGGTTGGTAGTTTGCTAAAATCACAGCGTGTCCTCTGTTAGTAAGCTCTTTTGCCAACTCTATGTGAGGGGTGTTTTTATTAAATACTGTGGCGTGGTCAAATACATCTACCACCTCTTCTTTGACAATTTTTTTTAAGTCTGAGAAGTCAATCACCATACCTAGTTTTACAGCCCCTTCTTCTTCTATAGGGCTTCCAATGACTGTCACAGACAGTTTATAGCTATGGCCGTGAACATTTCTACATTTTCCGTCGTAGCCAAATAAGGCGTGGCCGGTTTCAAAACTAAACTGTTTGGTAATTCTAATTTTGCTCATGAGAAAAGTTTAAGTTGCAAAGGTATTCTTTTTGCAAAACCAATGCTTAATTGAACTACATTTATCTGTTCTTTTAAATATTGTAAGTGGCTGCATTGTACCGCGAAATGGACTTTGAACTAGACCCATTGTTCGAAACCATTATTTCAGATTTAATGACCCAAGACTACAGTGTTGTGGATCATTTTATAGACCCTAAAACGGTGTCTCTTTTGAGGAATTCTCTCTTGGCTCACTTTGAGGAGGATCGTTTTAAAAAAGCAGCCATTGGAAGTAAAACCAATGAAGTCATAGCGGCGGCTATCCGTGGAGATTATATCTTGTGGATAGATGAAAAGGTCCAGACCCAAGTAGAGACTTTTGTTCTTTAAAAGATTAAATGATTTGGTGGCCTATTTGAATAGGACCTGTTTCCTAGGTATTCTTCAGACAGAATTTCATTACGCACTGTATCCTACAGGCACAGGATATAAAAGACATTTAGACAGCTTTCAAAACGACAACAAAAGAAAGCTCTCTATTGCTTTTTATTTGAATTCTGAAGATTGGTCGCAAACAGACGGAGGCGCATTAGCCCTTTATCTTGAAGGGGATCAAAGTGAGGAGCAGACCATACTTGTAAATCCTATTGCTGGTAGAATGGTTATTTTTGAAAGTCAAAAAATCCCTCACGAGGTATTAATAGCACATAGAGATAGGCTCAGTATTACCGGATGGCTTAAAACCAGTTAACTATTTTCGTTTAAATTTTTTTTTGTTTCTAAATTTATTGAAAAAATATATCACACCTACGACTAAAGCGAGCGCAGCGAACAGAAAGTTTTGATTCATGGTACTATTTTATAAATGATTTGAATGCAGCTTGTGCTTGTTCTGTTAAAGCGAGCGCTGCTGTTTCTGTAGCATTAGCATCTAATAGCTCAGCCCAATGATCGGTCCCTTGCCAAGCNGTTTTTTTTATTTGATGAAGGGCTTCTTTACTGTATTGGGTCAGGGCCAAAACCCATGTATTTGTCTCCGCAGTTAAACTCTCTTGGGTTTTGGAAATTTTGTTGAATAAGCCGTTTTCTAATCCCCACTGTGGGCTTTTCCACAGGCTTGGTTCAAGGCTTAAATCGGTGAATTTGCTTATGCCTACTTTTCTAATCACAGCAGGCGCAATCACTAAAGGGCCAATGCCAATGGATAATTCAGAAAGCCTTAGACCGCTATTTGGACCAGCAATCACATAGTCGCTCGCCGCTATTATTCCAAGGCCACCTCCAACAGCTTTCCCCTGAACTTTGGTTGCGATTATTTTGTTAGACGTTTTCATTTCAAGGATTAAACGGCCAAATCCTTTGAAAAATTCCGCAGCATTTTTCAGGTCTTTTAATGCAGACAAATGCGCTATGGATGCACCTGCACAAAAGGCTTTTTCTCCTCCAGATTGTAGTAGGATTAATTTAACCCCTGAATGCGAATTAAGATTTTTTATACTGCCAGCCATTTCCGCTAACATTTCTGGATCACAAGCATTACTCGCCGGGTGTTGGAAAGTAATGGTGGCAATAGCATTTTCTATATGAGTGTGAACAGTCCCTTTCATAATTGTTTTAAATGTAGGTGTTTTGTTTTAGGGGTAAAAATTTTCTTCGAAATTTCCAGATTAAGGCAAGCCCCCTTGCGACCATCCAACAACCAAAGGCAACCCATATTCCTGTGAGTCCCCAATTCATTTTATTACTCCAGAAAACCAAGGGAACAAAGACACCAAAAGAAGTGAGTAACAATACATTTCTCAAAAATTTCATTTCCCCCAAGCCTTTAAACATTCCGTCTAAAACAAAAGCAACACCATTGGTGGGTAAGCAAATTAACAAAATAAAAAAGACCCCTTCAAAAGCCAGTAAAGTGCCTTCGTTTTCCGAAAACAGCCCCCCTATATTTCTGTAAAATATTGTTCCAATCACCAATAAAATACTTCCCATCACGAAACCAAAAAAAGCTACTTTTTTACCTAATTCCCAGAGCTGGGTATAATTTTTAGCCCCTAATAATTTACCGCCTATACTATTTCCTGCGGTCCCATATCCCTCTATAAAAAAGGCAGAAAACAACCACAGATTGAGCAAAATAGTATGGGCGCCAATATAAGTAGTTCCCATAGCAGTAGCCTCTCTTACAGATAAAATAAGGGCTGTATTTAAAGCCAAAGAGCGCACGAAAAGATTGGCGCTCATGCCAATAATATTTTTTAATTCTGGGTGTATGGGCCCTTTTACAATCAGCGGAAAATCAGTCTTTAAAAAGAGCAAGCTCAAGGCAAATACAGCCATTACTATTTGCGAAATTAGGCTGGCCCAAGCGGCCCCTTCTAAAAACATAGGTTCAATAAATCCCTCTATTCCATAAACTAAAATAAAGTCTAATCCAATATTTAAAAAAGCGCCAGTAAGCGCGACTAACATTGGCCATAAAGTATTTTGTAGCCCCCTAAAAACTCCAAAAACACCAAAGGTGAAAAGGGTTAATGGAAATCCCCCAAATTCTAATGCTAAAATATTGCGTACACATTTCAAGCAAAGGGCCCGAGGCATTCATTAGTTTAAATATCTCTGTTTTAAAAGCCAAGCTTGTAACGAGCACCAAAATACTTATAGAAACATTCACATACATGGCCTGCATGGGCAGTGCTTTAATCCCGTCTAAATTGTCCTTACCCAAATATTGAGAAACCAAAGCAGAAATGGCACTTTGGGTTTGCCCCAATACCCAAACCAACATGGATAAAAATGAGCCTACTATTCCAGCAGCAGCCAATGCTTGAGCACCTTGAATAGGTATATTTCCAACAATAGCGGTGTCTGTTAAAGATAGAAAGGGTTCTGCCACACCAGCAATGGTAGCGGGAATGGCCAAGCGATGAATTCTTTTAAGCGGATTTTCTGTAGCACTCATTATTTTAATTAGTATATAATGGGCAGTTCAAAACAATGAAAAGGGGCTTTACTCTTAATAGGGAAATAAATATCTCCTAATTTAGAGTAGCCTCTTTTGGTGTAGAAAGCCACATTTTTTTCATTTAAACTAAAGGTGTCTAGGCGTACAGAAATAAAACCTTCTTTTTTAGCTTTATTTTCTGCAAAATCCATGAGTTTCTTGGCGTATCCTTTGCCTTGGGCAATTGGGTGCACACAAAGTCTATGGATATACATGTTTTTCCCTGTAGCACACATCCATTGAACGGGTTCGTAAACAAGGTCCTTAAAATCACTTATCACAACCGCTCCTAACACATTTCCTTCTTGTTCAAAAACATATAATTCTTCTCGATCTAGGTCTTTCTGAAATGCCTCTAGACTCGGATAATGCTCATTCCATTGAAATATACCATTTGCTGTCATATGTCTCGCACATGATTGGGTGA
>JGI20158J14315_10001957_pt1 | contig 14677 bp, 14 predicted proteins | sample COG_08_FD_14315 | JGI IMG/M metagenome (IMG submission 14315)
CAACCCACATAGGCATGGTGAAAGTCAGAATTGCTGTCTTACTTGCGCCCCCCTCAACCAAAGCCCATATAAGAAACCCAGTAAATCCTGCAGTTTGGAACAAGCCAAGAGTAAATAATTTTGCTGTTGCTTTAGTTGCAATCGGTTTGCGTAAAAGTAACAAAATTACAAATAGTACTACTGCGCCAAAAAAATTGCGTAAAAATGCAAATGTAGCTGGGCTGGAAAATTCTAATGCCGCCTTCATAAAAGGTATATTTAAACCCCATACAACAGACAGTAATAAAAGTCCTCCAATGGCTATGAATTTTTTTTTAGGCATAGGGCTTTCTATTGATCAAACTGTTATTTTTTATAAAGGTATTTTAATTGAGTCCCAACAAGCCTTTATTAGTCACCAATAATTTTTACCAACACCCTTTTCTTTCGTCGCCCATCAAACTCACCATAAAAAATCTGTTCCCAGGGACCAAAATCAAGTGTGCCACCGGTAACTGCTACCACTACTTCTCGACCCATCACTTGCCTTTTCATATGCGCATCAGCATTGTCTTCACCGGTATCATTATGTCGATAGCCACTCACAGGCTCATGGGGAGCCAAATGTTCCAACCACTTTTTGTAGTCATGGTGAAGGCCCGACTCATCGTCGTTAATAAATACGCTTGCCGTTATATGCATGGCATTAACTAAAATAAAGCCTTCTGAAATGCCACTTTCCGACAAACAGTTTCTAACGTCAGGGGTGATATTCGTAAAGTGCATTCTTTCCGGTGCATCAAACCACAACTCTTTTCTATAGCTTTTCATTTTCTCTCCATCGTTAAGGTTTAAATGAAATTTAAATAAATATTAACTCAATACCATTTCCAACAGGGTCTTTAAAAAAAAGTTGTTTGGTTCCGATTTCCGGTACCTCTCTGTAACTATATGCAATATTGTTATCGGTTAACATTTTTTTATAAAAAGCCATATTGTTAGCACTAAATGCCAAATGATCAAAAGTTGAATTAACGTGATGATCTTTTACTTCATTATTTTTGGTGGTACTAAGATGCAACACATCTTTACCATCCGCACTCAACCAAAAACCTTTGCTTTCGAATGCAGGCCTCTCGCCAAGAGCTAACCCAACGATATTGATATAAAAATCTTTTAAGATATGCATTGTCTCTTCATCAGATCTTAAGTTGAAATGATTAATACCTTTAATCATTTTTTCTTTCAGCGTTCGTAGGCCTTACCTTGATATGTAATTCTCTTAATTGTTTTTCATCTACCATATTCGGTGCTTGTGTCATCAAGCATTGCGCTTTTTGTGTCTTAGGGAATGCGATGACATCCCTAATAGAATCAGCACCAGCTAGGAGCGTAGCTAATCGATCAAGGCCAAATGCTAGACCACCGTGTGGAGGAGCCCCATACTGAAGTGCGTCCAACAAGAACCCAAATTTTTCACGGGCTTCTTCATCAGAAATATTGAGAGCCTTAAATACTTTTGATTGAACTGTCTGTTGATGAATACGTATGGAACCGCCACCCACTTCCCAACCATTAATGACCATGTCATAGGCTTTTGATAAACAATTTCCTGGATCAGTCTCCAGCAGACCTTCATGGCCATCCTTAGGGGAAGTGAATGGATGATGAAGCGCATTCCATCGATTACCCTCTTCATCAAAATCAAACATAGGGAAGTCCACAATCCAAACAGGCGCCCAAGGCTCATTAGTTAAATGCTTTTTATCATGGCCAATTTTTTCTCGCAATGCACCGAGTGCCTCATTACGACAGTTCTCTTGTCGGCACCAAAAAATACCAGGTCGCCATTTTCCGCCGAAGTTTTTTCAATAATCGCTTTTAATGCGTCAACATGAATATTCTTTACGATAGGGCTCTGTAAGCCCTCTTCATTCAATAAATTTTTATCATTAATTTTTATATACGCTAGGCCCTTGGCTCCATATATTTTGACAAATTCTGTATAAGCATCAATTTCTGATCGCGAAAGTTCGGCGCCATTGGGTATCCTTAATGCTGCCACTCTGCCATTATCCATATTGGCTGCTGAGGAAAATACCTTAAAGTCAACGTCCTTCATTTCCTCTGTTAGCTCAATGAGCTCAAGTGTTACTCTCAGGTCAGGCTTGTCGGAACCAAAACGGTGCATCGCCTCTTGGTAAGTCATCCTCGGGAAGGACTGAGGTAATGATTGGTCCATGACTTTTTTAAACATTTCACGCGTCATATTTTCCGCAATACTCATGATATCTTCCTCATCTACAAATGAGGCTTCAATATCTATTTGGGTAAATTCAGGCTGCCTATCCGCACGTAAGTCCTCATCCCTAAAACATTTAGCGATTTGGAAATACCTATCAAACCCTGACACCATCAGAATCTGTTTAAATAATTGGGGGGACTGCGGTAATGCAAAAAATTCACCATGATGTACGCGTGATGGAACCAAATAATCTCGGGCTCCCTCAGGTGTACTTCGGGTAAGAATAGGGGTTTCAATCTCAATAAAACTTTCATGATCAGATACTGCCTAATATTTTTTGAGATGTCGTATCTAAGCTTCATATTTTTCTGCATCTGGTCGCGACGAAGATCGATGAATCGATGTTCCAGTCTAATCGATTCGGTAATCGTGTCATCATCCAGCATAAAAGGGGGAGTTAACGATGCATTTAATATTTCTACCGTCGATGCCAGCATTTCCACTTCACCGGTTGGTAGGTTTTTATTGACCGTACCCTCAGGTCGAAGCCTGACCTTGCAGGTAACTTTAAGCACATATTCGTTTCGGATAGATTCAGCTGTACTGAATGCTTCTTTAGTATCGGGATCGATCACAATCTGTGCGAGACCTTTATTATCTCTTAGGTCAATAAAGATTACCCCACCATGGTCTCTGCGACGGTGTGCCCAGCCACATAAAATGACCTCTTGATCAATGTGATCTCGATTTAATTCACCGCAATAATGTGTTCTCATAATCTAATCTCTTTTCTATTTCTTAATAATTTTTTTCGTTTTAGGGTCATTAGTGACGCCCATGGAAATCACATATTTCAGCACTTGATCCACGCTGATATCTAACTCAATCACTTTTTTCACTGGCACAATCAGCGTATAACCCGAGGTGGGGTTTGGTGTAGTCGGGACATAGACATTAACAAACTTGCCTTTCAGTTTTTTTGTTAATAATGCGTCAGGTTCACCCGTAATAAAAGCAAAGGTATAGGTTCCCTCAATCGGAAACTCAATTAATACGGCCTTACTAAAAGCCTTGCCTGAGCTTTTAAGTAGGGTGTCTGAGACTTGCTTAATACTGCTGTAAACAGATTTGATAAAAGGGACACGATTCAGTATGTTCTCATAGATCTGAATAAGCTTTTTACCAAAAAAGTTATTAGCAACCACGCCGGTTAATATTACTGCCAAAAATGTCAATACCACGCCAAATCCAAATACCTCACCCCCAAAAAAATATTCTGGCCTTAGGTGCTCAGGCAGTAATAGGACCACTTGGTCTATGAATTGAATCAGACTGAAAAGCACCCATACGGTAGGATAAGGGGAATCAACACCAACAACCCGGTAATAAAATTTTTCTTAATCATTTTTTTTGGTCTCTTTTTTTTCTGGGCTAGCGGGTGCTTTGGTATTTTTGAAATCGGTCTCATACCAGCCCGAACCCGATAGCTGAAATCTCGGTGCCGACACCTGCTTTTGAAATAACAATTGTTGGCAATGCGGGCAATTAGTAATCGCAGGATCATCCATCTTGCGAATTAAATCATCACGATGACCGCATCCTTCGCATAAAAACTCATACATTGCCATAGTTTAATTCCTTGCGTTAAAAAGGAATGTCGTCTTCGAACTCATCGAAGCTAGAGGCTGCTGGGGCAGCTGTTGGTTGGCTTGATGAGGCTGGAGCGGCTTGGTTCATCCCGGCATCATTACTACTTCCTCCACCATCCTTAGAGCCAAGCATAGTCATCTGGTCCGCAACGATTTGAGTGAAATATCTGGTTTGCCCGTCTTTTTCGGACTTATTCGTTTGTAATCTTCCTTCTAGATAGACCTGGCTTCCTTTTTTTAGGTATTGGTTACCAATCTCAGCAAGTTTTCCAAACATGCTGATGTTATGCCATTCCGTTTGTTCTTGATTATTCCCTTCTTTGTCCTTATACCTTCTACTTGTCGCAACGGCAAAGCTACAGATTGGCTGTTGATTTGCGGTATACCTTGCCTCCGGATCGCGGCCAAGCCTTCCCACTAAAATGACTTTATTTACTGACATATCAAATCTCCCAAATAGACTTTATATTAAATTAATTTTTTTTAACTAAGGGCACTTTCATTTGGCATGAAAATGCAAACCACACTCCAATCAATATGATACAAAATAAAAAGCTTCCGTTGTAGCCGTAAAACTTAGTAATGAGGCCTCCAACCGAACCCCCAATAAAAATACCTAACGATTGAGACGTATTATACACTCCCAAAGCCAATCCTTTTTTATTGATTGGAGCCACTCTGCTGACTAAACTGGGAAGTGATGCCTCTAAAAAATTAAAGCCTACAAAATAAATCAGTAGCGCAACAATGATGCCGGTGAGGGTAGCAGAAAAGACAATAAAAGTTATCTGGGCCGCCAGTAAGAATAAAATGGCCCCTAAAAACGTGAGCTTATTTTTATGATACCTTTCCGAAAAAATAATGACCGGGATAATAAGCAAAAAAGACACGATGAGGACAGGAAGATAAATGTACCAATGGCTACTAAGATCTATGCCCCCCTGAGAAATCAAATAGATGGGAACAATCATAAACATAGATATTTGTGTCGCATGCAAAACAAAAATGCCAAAATTTAAGCGATTTAAATGGATGTCCTTAATAAGGCTAAGAAAGTCTGCTTGAGTGATGGGTGTTTTTTTCCCCTCACTTCTTGGCTCTTTAATAAAAAAATGCACAATAAAAAAGGCTAGTACGGATAACACAGCCATAAGCAGAAAAATACCGGTAACGCCAATCCATGCATTGAGCCAGGGTGATATGACCAACGATAACGCAAAAGTTAAGCCGATACCGCCACCAATAATTGCCATGGCTTTCGTACGATGTTCATCTCGTGTAAGGTCTGCCAATAAAGCGGTTAAGACTGCCGATATGGCGCCTGCGCCCTGAATACTTCGCCCAATAATAATGCCCTCAATCGTCGACGATAAGGCGGCAACGATTGAGCCGATGACAAACAGTAGCAGGCCAAAATAAATGACTTTTTTCCGTCCAAAATAATCCGATGACATGCCAAATGGAATTTGAAATAATGCTTGAGTCAAGCCATAAATGCCTAAGGCAAGGCCTATTTGAAAGGACGTCGGATTGCCTTCTAAGCCGGATGCATAAATTGCAAAAATCGGCAGTATAAGAAACATACCTAACATTCTCAAGGCATAAATTGATGCAAGAATGAAGCTGGTGCGTATTTCTAGGGAAGACATTTTCTCTCTATTGCTCATGAAATCAATATTGGCTGTTTCTTATTATTTAATAATTCAGTATATTATCAGGTTGCCTCTTAAAAAAGATAGAAACTTCATGGAATACCTCAAGATTAAAGGAGCCCGAACACATAATTTAAAAAATATTTCGGTTGACCTCCCAAGAAACAAACTGATTGTTATTACCGGGCTTTCAGGGTCTGGTAAGTCCTCACTGGCCTTTGACACCCTCTATGCCGAAGGGCAGCGAAGGTATGTCGAGTCATTGTCAGCGTACGCAAGGCAGTTTCTTGATCGGATGAATAAACCCGATGTAGACTTGATCGAAGGGTTGTCGCCTGCTATTTCTATCGAACAAAAATCTACCTCGCATAACCCCCGCTCGACCGTTGGGACAGTCACAGAAATTCATGATTATTTACGACTACTTTACGCGAGAGCAGGAGACCCCTATTGCCCAGAACATAAAATAAAACTCGAAGCCAAGACTATTTCTCAAATGGTCGACCAGATTCTCAGTCTACCAAACGACACTAAGCTAATGATTCTAGCNCCAGTGATTAATGATAGAAAGGGGAGTCATGCCGACCTNATAGATGAGCTTCGNGCNCAAGGTTTCATCAGGGCACGTGTTGATGGAAATATTTACGAAATNGATGATATTCCTCCCTTAGAAAAAAATATCAAGCATCAAATTGACGTTGTAGTCGATAGAATTAAAGTTAGTGCGGACATCAAGCAACGCATAACCGAATCAGTGGAAACGGGCTTAAAGATTGCCGATAATAAAATTATTACGCATAACATGGAGACAAAAGAAGACGTATTATTTTCCGCAAAGTTTTCATGTCCTCATTGTGATTACGGTATTCCGGAATTAGAGCCGCGCCTTTTTTCTTTTAATAACCCTATGGGTGCCTGTCCAGAATGTGATGGGCTAGGACATAAAAATTTCTTTGACCAAAGCCGGGTAGTTGCTTTTCCTGAGCTGTCGTTAGCCTCAGGTGCGATTAAAGGCTGGGATAAACGTAACCAATTTTATTATCAAATACTTAATAGCTTAGCCGACCACTATGGTTTTAATCTAGAGATGCCGTTCAATGCATTGCCTGAAAAAATCCAAGATATTGTGCTTCATGGGAGCAAAAATGAAAAAATTGAATTTAATTACTTTATTGGCTCTGGTACCCCACAAAAAAGAAAGCATAGCTTTGAAGGCATACTCAATAATTTTAAGCGGCGTTATGAGGAAACCGACTCAAATACGGTAAGAGATGAGCTCGCGAAATACCTTAGTAATCAAATTTGTCCCTCTTGTGTAGGCACTCGACTTCGAACCGAGGCACGGCATGTGTTAGTTGATACTATGAACCTTCATAACATATGTGAACTCCCACTAAGAAAAGCTTTCAATTTTTTTCATGACTTAAATTTGGAAGGGAATAAGGCGCAAGTTGCCAGCAAACTCGTCACAGAAATTAAAAATAGGTTGCATTTCTTAATCAATGTTGGGCTAGATTATTTGTCACTCTCACGATCAGCCGATACGCTCTCTGGGGGGGAGGCTCAGAGAATCAGGCTGGCCTCGCAAATCGGCAGTGGGCTGACAGGCGTCCTATATGTGCTGGATGAACCGTCTATAGGGCTACATCAAAAGGATAATGATCGCCTGCTAGAGACCCTTAAACATCTAAGAGATATAGGGAATACCGTCATTGTAGTGGAGCATGATCTTGATGCCATTATGGCGGCTGATTTTGTGTTAGATATTGGTCCTGGGGCAGGTATCCATGGCGGGCACATTACCGCGCAAGGCACTCCGACTGAAGTTGCAGCAAATGAGAACTCATTAACGGGGCAATATTTAAGTGGGGTGAAAAAAATTGCTGTGCCTACCAAAAGGCATAAGCCGGGAAAAGATTTTTTTGTCATTAAAAATGCCAGGGGTAATAACTTACAGGGGGTAGACTTTCGTCTGCCTATCGGACTCTTCACCTGCGTTACCGGTGTATCGGGAAGCGGAAAATCGACCTTAGTGAATAACACCCTTTACAACGCCATTGCTAAATTTTTATACCGAAGTAATGTGGAAACCGCTGCCCATGACGCGATGGAGGGCATGAATTTCTTTGATAAAGTTGTGGATGTCAACCAAAGCCCAATAGGTCGAACACCAAGATCTAACCCGGCTACGTATACGGGTTTATTTACTCCTATCCGCGACTTATTTGCCAAGGTGCAAGAGAGCCGAACCCGAGGTTATAGTCCCGGCCGCTTTTCTTTTAATGTCAAAGGTGGGCGATGTGAGGCTTGTGAAGGCGATGGAGTAATTAAGGTGGAGATGCATTTTCTACCAGACGTTTATGTTCAATGCGATACTTGTCTTGGCCATCGCTACAATCGCGAGACTCTAGATATTAAATATAAGGGTAAGAATATCCATGAGATTCTATCTTTTACTGTAGAGCAGGCTTATGATTTTTTTCAAGCGGTCCCTATTATTGAACGCAAGCTCAAAACCTTGCTTGAGGTAGGCTTGGGCTATATCCAGCTCGGCCAGAATGCGACGACCCTATCAGGGGGGGAGGCACAGCGAGTTAAGCTGGCTCTTGAACTATCAAAGCGGGATACGGGGAAAACCTTATACATTCTTGATGAGCCAACTACTGGGCTGCACTTTGAGGATATTCAGTTGCTACTAAACGTATTGCATCGGTTAAGAGACAACGGTAATACTTTAGTCGTGATTGAACATAATTTAGACGTCATTAAAACCGCGGATTGGGTTATCGACTTAGGTCCTGAAGGTGGTGATGGTGGAGGGCGTATTGTTGACGAGGGGACACCAGAAACAGTGAGCCAAAATCCGCAAAGTTATACCGGAAAATACTTACAATCCTACCTCTAATGCTTTAGCCGCTAAACGAAGGTTGGGTTGTAGTTTATGCCAAATACTAAAGCTTGCCGCCGCTTGCCCAATAAGCATGCCCAGCCCATCAAAATATTGCGCGCCCTTATTCTTGGCGTTAAGCATGAATCGGGTTTCTACGCCGTAAGTCATATCGTAGTACACCGTTTCTGACTGAAATAAATGGTCGGCTATGGGTGAAGACCCATCAATCAATGCTGAAGAAGTGCCATTAATAACGAGATCATAACCCCGCACATCAAAAGCATGGAGTTCAATCACCCTAAGTTCTACTCCATTTCCTTTAGCAAAGGAATCCCATTTATTTACCATGTCATCAGCTTTAGTCTTCGTCCGATTGGCAAGGGTGATACTTTTTGGGCCTGCATTAATAATATCGAACATCACTCCATTAGACGCTCCACCCGCACCTAATATAGCCAAATGAGAGTCCTTAATTACAATTTTCTTAGCATCCAGGTCGCGGACAATGCCTATCCCGTCGGTGGTATCGCCATAAATCTTGCCGTCTATAAAGGTGAGGGTATTGACCGACCCGGTCATCCTTGATGTAGCAGTTACTTCATCACACATTGCAAATGCGTCGGCTTTAAATGGCAGGGTAATGTTTAGCCCTAAATAATTTTGGTTCCGGAGTACATGAATCTTATCAACAAAGTGTTCAGGGTTGATATCAATTTTTTCATACATAATATTAAGCCCAAACTCATCGGCAAAACATTGGTGGATAGCCGGGGACTTTGAATGGTTGATTGGATGTCCTACGACGGCATATTTTTTTATGTGGTTATTCATAATTAAATTATAAAGTCGATTGCCAATTAAAGCATTATTTTATATTTATGCACTATAGTAGTGCATACAGATAAGTAAAAGCATTTAATTGGTGCATTTTTTGGAAAAATGTTGGGTTTTATGCAAAAAATGATGTATTTTGGGATAAATTTAATAAGCATTCCTTGTGGCTTATTATAATGAGCAGTAAAAACATCACTATTTATTTTTTAAGGAGTTTTAGTATGGCTGGCGTATCTGATGTAATGAAAAAAATTAAAAGTAATAACGTAAAGTTTGTCGATTTTCGTTTTACTGACACGAAAGGCAAAGAGCAGCACGTAACCGTGCCTGTATCTGCATTTGATAAAAGCAAGTTTACCGAAGGCCATGCCTTTGATGGCTCTTCTATTGCTGGTTGGAAGGGTATTAATGCCTCCGACATGCTATTAATTCCAGATCCTAATACGGCTAATATGGATCCTTTCATGGAAGAACCCACCATGATCCTTACCTGCAATGTAATTGACCCTACGGACGGTAAGGGATATGACCGAGATCCCCGTACTATTGCACAGAGAGCTGAGGCATACCTGAAAAAAACGGGTATCGGAGATACGATTTACTTTGGTCCAGAGCCTGAATTCTTTGTGTTTGATTCAGTGACATGGCAGTCTGGCATGCAGGGCTCCTCCGTAAAAATTAATTCCGAAGAGGCTTCATGGGAATCCAATCATAACCATGAAGGTGGTAATGTTGGTCATAGNCCAACAGTAAAAGGTGGTTATTTTCCTGTGCCCCCCGTCGANTCTATGCAAGACCTTAGATCAGCTATGTGCTTAACACTCGAAGAGATGGGAGTACCTGTTGAAGTGCATCACCANGAAGTGGCGGGTTCTGGTCAAAATGAAATAGGCACCATGTTTAGCTCACTCACACAAAGAGCCGATTGGACACAAATCCTTAAATATGTGGTTCACAACACCGCCCACAATTTTGGTAAAACCGCGACGTTCATGCCAAAACCGGTACTCAATGATAATGGTACGGGTATGCATGTCCACCAATCTATATGGAAGGGCGGTAAAAATATGTTTGCCGGAAAAGAATATGCCGGATTAAGTAAGGATGCATTATTTTATATTGGCGGCATTATCAAGCACGGTAAAGCGCTTAATGCGATTACTAATCCATCTACCAACTCCTATAAACGTTTAGTACCAGGCTTTGAAGCCCCGGTGATGCTCGCTTATTCTGCAAAAAACCGATCTGCGGCTATAAGGATACCTTTCGTATCCTCAGACAAGGCAAGAAGAATTGAAGTCCGCTTCCCTGACCCAACAGCCAATCCCTATTTAGCTTTTACTGCCATGATGATGGCCGGTCTTGATGGGATTCAAAACAAAATTCATCCAGGCGATGCTGAGACACGGACCTGTATGACTTAACACCGGAAGAAGAAAATAAAATACCCCAAGTAGCTCATTCGCTCGATCAAGCATTGGAAGCGTTAGATAACGATCGGGAATTCCTCACACGAGGTGGTGTATTTACGGATGACTTTATTGATAGTTTTATTAAGCTCAAAATGGATGAAGTAACCCGTATGAGAATGACGCCACATCCTATTGAATTTGATATGTACTACAGCGTTTAAAAGAATGGTGGGCTCTTATGAGCCCACTCCTCTTCAATGTATGCATGAAAAAGAAACCGTAGGGAACGCGATCCGTACCGATAAAATTATGAATGCAAAGGTAAGCTGCGTGCAACCCATTTGCAATGGCAAACAAAGACATGTCACCACCTAAAATATTTCCTCAATTTGAAGGCTTAGAGCAGTTAACGGCAGCTGTTATTATTTGCAGTGAAAATTTTGTTATTGACTACATAAACCCAAGTGCTGAGGTTATGCTAGAAGTCAGCCATGATCAGGCTTGCGGTCAAGTCATGGGTTTATTCTTTGAGGAATTTGATCTATTTAAGCATGCTGCCGTTAGTGCTCAAGAATCGCGAAGTGCTTTTAGGGAAAATGAGGTGTTTATTCGGTCTAAGCAAAATAAAACCTTATGCGTAACCCTTACCGTCTCGTGGCTGGGTAACAATGAAAGCTATTTAATTGAAATGATACAAATGGACCAACACCTGCGTATAGCAAAAGAAGAAAGAATGTTTATTCAGCAACAAGCCAACGCTGATCTTCTCAGAAATCTCGCTCATGAAATAAGAAATCCTCTTGGCGGTTTGCGTGGGGCAGCCCAGCTTCTAGAAAAAGAGCTGGCGTCAAAAANCCTTAAGGAATANACCGAAATTATTATTTCCGAGGCAGATCGATTGCAGAACCTGATGAGTAAGTTACTCACACCTCACCAACTGCCCTCTTATGACACAACAAATATTCACGAGGTAATCGAACGGGTTAGGAGCCTGATCGTGTCCGAGTTTGGTTCAGAGGTAGAGTTTGTCAGAGATTATGATATCAGCCTCCCGGAATTTGTAGGGGACCGAGAAAAATTAATACAAGCACTCTTAAATATTTGTCGCAACGCAATGCAGGCAATGATGGACAAACAGTCTGACACAGAAAACCCATCACTAAGGGTTATTACCCGCTCAGAGCGCCAAATTGTGTTTAATAAAAAGAAACACTCGGCTGCGATACGGATTGATATAGTCGATAACGGTCCTGGGGTCCCAGAGCCAATTAAAGATACCATTTTTTACCCCCTGGTTTCAGGAAATGAAGGGGGCACTGGCCTAGGGCTATCGTTAGCACAAAATCTTATCTCGCTACACCAAGGTATGATCAGCTTGCATAGTGAGCCTGGACGTACAGTTTTTTCTATTATCCTGCCGATTAATAATGGCTTGATTGATAACAAAGGAGTGTCGCTATGACCGATGTATGGGTACTTGATGATGACAAATCTATTCGATGGGTTTTTGAGAAGGCGTTAGACAGCGCCAATCTTTCGTTTAAATCATTCGCCAACACGAACGAAGCCATTAATCAGTTTAATCACGAAAAACCCTCGGTCATCATCAGTGATATCCGTATGCCGGGAGAGACCGGGCTTGTATTCTTGACGAAGGTCAGTGAAAAGTTTCCCGAAATTCCTATTATTATTATGACGGCCTACTCGGATCTTGATACCGCCGTAGCGGCATTCCAAAAAGGTGCGTTTGAGTATATTGCTAAACCGTTCGATATTGATCAATCCATTGAGGTCATTAAAAAAGCGTTGGTTAAAGCTCACGGGCTTAATAAAAAGATCTCTGAAAGCCCGAGTTTAATGCCGGAGATTATTGGGCAATCTCCGTCTATGCAAGAGGTGTTTAGGGTTATTGGCAAACTGGCCAAGAGTGATGATAACGTGTTGATCACTGGAGAGACTGGGACAGGTAAAGCACTAATCGCTCGGTCGCTTCACAACAACAGCCAAAGAAAAGATCGGCCATTCATTAAAATGAATACTGCCGCAATCCCCAAAGGATTGTTGGAAGAAACCTTGTTTGGTATCGAGGGTAATGATAGGGCTAATGAAAAGGAACCCATTAGGGGAAGTTTTGAGGACGCAGCAGGAGGAACCCTCTTCTTGGATGAAGTCGGCGACATGCCCATGGAAATCCAAGTGCGACTCTTGAGAATATTCAATGATGGTCATTTTTATCGTGTGGGCGGAAAACATCCGGTAGCTATTAACGTCAGAATCATTGCCGCTAGCAATCAAAATCTTCGTACGTTAGTGGCAGAGGGAGCGTTTAGGGAGGATCTTTACCATCGCCTGAATGTTATCAACATCGTCATGCCCCCTTTGAGGGAAAGACGGGATGATATCCCCCTGCTGGCCGCATTTTTCTTAAAGAAGAGTGCACAAGCACTAGACACCGAGGTTAAGGTCCTTTCCGAGGAGACCATACATTACTTCATGACCCTCAATTGGAGTGGTAACGTATTGCAATTAGAGAACGTCTGTCATTGGCTTACCCTTATGGCATCAGGCACCACGATTTTGATGGATGACCTACCTAAGGACATTAAGGATACCTCCACCGATCATCTTCAGCCTGTCGATCAAGAAGGATGGCACATAGGGCTCCATAGAGATATTAGCCTAGAGATTGGCAAGGGTAATCAGTCGGTTTATGACACGATTATTCATGATGTGGAAAAAACGCTCATCAGCTCTGCTCTGAGCCACACGAAAAATCGTAAGATTGATGCGGCAAAGATCCTCGGCATAGGCAGGAATACCATCACCCGCAAAATCAAGGAGCTAGGCATTAAAAAAGATTAATAAATGAAGATAAAAAAAGGCTCCCGAAGGAGCCTTTTTTATTATAACGCTGTCTTTTAGAAATAGATTCTAGAAGAATAAGATCGCGCCAAGTGATATTGAATCTGACTCAGCTGTAACACCAGCGTGGTCATCTGACTCAATCGAATTGTACTCAGCAACTAGGTTCAGATGCTTAGTTAATGGATGGTATGCACCCACTGTCCAACGGTCATTTGAATCCATAACCGCAGCACCTGCTCCATCACTATTGTTCAGATCTTGTCTATTGGTAGCCACTGCAACACCGAGTTTAGTACCTGTAGGTATTACGTATGTTGCTTGAACATAACCACCGTCTTGATCACGTTCGTCTGCCACCTGGCCTAAACGGTTAAGTGATGTACCAACGCCGTTACCTTCACCAGAGTAGTAATAAGCAGTAAAGCCTAAGTTACCGAAGTTAAGGTTAGTACCGATATCCATAGCAGTTGCATCGTATGAAATACCACCGGCACCTGTTACGTCATAGCTAGAGCCTGATACCCATACTTTACCCATAGCCATGTTGTAAACAACTTTACCTTCTAAACCGAAACGGTCTTGAGCAAAGTTGCCACCACCCGTACCACCCGTACCGTTGTTACCTTGGTTTGGGTTAGTAATACCAACTGTTGCTTGTAAGCCATTCATGTTAGGTGTCGTATAAGCAATCTGACCCCTCCATCCTGGATACAGGTAACCTGATCCGATACCACCTAGCGTAGTCGCGCCCTGTGGAACACCACCACCAACACCTAGCAATGTCATATCTGAAAGGATCGCGTCACCAGCAAAGATACCTAGATCTTTACCTACTTTAACCGAACCCCATGAAGCATCACCAAACGTAATAAACGCTTGACGGTTAAGAGGCGTAGTTACATCACCCATACCTGTAGCATCGTTATCTGATGTATTTGGTTGGAATGAGATAGTGAATGATACGTCTAAGTCGTTTTGACGAGTCGTACCAGTAAAGCCTAACCATGCTGGGAGTAAGCCAGTACCTGTTGTGAAGCGTGTATCTTCACCAGATGCATCATGAACAGCTGCAATACCGCCTGCTGCCCCAACGGCATCATCTGATTTAGTCATTGTAGCGAACATGTTAACGTTACCGTTAATGTCCATTG
>JGI20158J14315_10001965_pt1 | contig 14619 bp, 14 predicted proteins | sample COG_08_FD_14315 | JGI IMG/M metagenome (IMG submission 14315)
GCTTAAGCTGCCAAACTATTCCAGAAAGCGGAAATTTTACAGTTGAATTACCAAAATACACCATTAATCAAGTTTCAGAGGATCACTAATGAAAATTGGATGGTCAGATATTTTAGAAATCGCAATAAATCTTAGTGATGCTCATCCTGAGATTGATCCTCAGTGGATCAGTTTTCCAGATTTGCATCAAAAGATTTGTAGCTTAAAGAATTTTGAGGATCATCCGCAAAATTCTAATGAGAAGATTCTTGAAGCAATCCAGATGGCGTGGATGGATGAATTAGATTAAGTCACATATAATGTCGCAAATTTGGGAGCAATCTTATGACAACACAACGAACACTTTCAATCATCAAGCCTGATGCAACATCAAAAAATATTATTGGAAAAATAATAGATAGGTTTGAAGAAAATGGCCTGAAGGTGATTGCAGGCAAACTAATACATATGGATCAAGCAAAGGCTGCAGGTTTTTATGCTGAGCATGAGGGAGACCTTTTTTCCCTAATCTCGTTGAATATATGACCTCAGCTCCTGTATTTGTTCAGGTACTTGAAGGAGATAATGCTGTTTTAAAAAACAGAGAGTTAATGGGTGCAACTAATCCAAGTGAAGCAGAGCCGGGCACTATTAGGGCAGACTTTGCAGAAACCATCGATGCTAATGCTGTGCATGGATCTGATTCAACTGATAGTGCGGCAAGAGAAATCTCATATTTTTTTGACGATAACGAAATCTTTTAATTGAGTGCATAAAGAAAAAATNAATCTACTTGGATTCTCACATGAGTCGCTGGTAGATTTTTTTCAGTCTATACAGCAACCAAGTTTTAGAGCTCTTCAATTGATGAAATGGATTCATCAACGCGGAGTAACTGATTTTATGAAAATGACTGATTTCAGTCTTGAATTAAGAAATCAACTTTCTGAAATTGCTGAGGTTAAACCCCCGAAGGTAGAAGAATGTTTATTATCTCCAGAGGGAACAAAAAAATACTTAATTAGACTAGATTCAGGCTCAATGATTGAGATGGTCAAGATCCCAGAAAAGAAAAGGTTAACTCTTTGCATATCATCTCAGGCAGGATGTGCATTGCAGTGCACTTTTTGTGCAACAGGAGCGCAGGGTTTTGAAAGAAATTTATCTGATGCAGAAATTATAGGTCAGCTGTGGCTCGCTAATTTTTATGATGAATCTAGTCCACCGATATCAAATGTTGTATTCATGGGAATGGGCGAACCATTATTAAATGTTGAGCCAGTGATGGCTTCTATTAGCTTAATGCAGCATCAAAATGCATATGGACTTTCAAAAAGAAGAATCACTTTAAGCACTTCAGGGATAGTGCCAGAAATAAATAAACTTGCTGATAAAACTGATGTCTCGTTGGCAATCTCTTTGCATGCTGCTAATAACATCCTAAGAGATCAGATAGTTCCGATAAATAAAAAATATCCGCTAGAAGAGTTATTAGGAGCTTGCAAGAATTATCTAAAAACACAGAGTAAGCGAAAAACAATAACTATTGAATATATCTTAATAGATGGCGTAAATGATTCTTTAGACCATGCTAAAGATTTAGCAAAGGTTCTAAATGGACTATCTTGCAAAATAAATCTTATACCATTCAATCCATTTGATGGCTGTAATTATTCTCGATCTCAAGAAGGAGCTATTTTCAAGTTTAAAGATTTTCTCATTAAAAAAGGCCTTATTACGACTCTCAGAATCACAAGAGGAGACGCTATAGATGGCGCATGTGGTCAACTTGTCGGTAAGCTGAAAAAAAGCATTAAAGGAAAAAATAAAACAACCTCAATTAATGTGATTAATACCTCATGAGTCTTAAATCTGCGCATACAGGCAAGGTTGGCAAAGCATTTAAAAATGCTCGTATACTTCGTTCAATGACTGTTGAGGAGGTTGCTCATCAAACTTTAATTAGTGCTGAATATATTAAAGCTATTGAGTCAGGTGATTATGCAGTTTTTCCAGCGAGAATGTTTGCTGTTCAATATTTTAAAAAATATGCAAAATTTCTTAATTTAGAGATTGGCTTTTTTGATATTTATAATGCTGATGTAGTTGCTGCAGCTAATAAAGAATCTCAATCTGATCTGCCTGACCCATCATTTTTAAAACAAAATATGGTTTATATTTTTTTTATATGTTTTTTTCTCTTGCTTTCAATATTCTATATTTTTAATGCTAGTAATGATTTTGAGAGGCTTTCTGAATTTCAATCAAAAGAAAATGTTATTCAACCGTTAGCTGCTGTATCAAAAATGGAGGAAGTCGTTAATCAAGATATCAATAAATTACATGATGAAATTAATAATTTTTTTATACAAGATAAACTTGATTCAGTTCAGCTTGATGTTAATGTTGATTCATTGGAACCAGAAGTATGAATAATTCCTGGATAGAAAGAAAAAAAACCAAGCCTATATTTGTAGGAAGTGTTGGCATAGGTGGCGACCATCCTATTTCTATTCAATCTATGACCAATACAAATACAGCAGATATTAAAGCTACAGTAAATCAAATTGAAGAATTAGAGGCAGCTGGAGCCGATATTGTTAGAGTCTCAGTTCCTGATGAAGATTGCGCAAAAGCATTCAAAAAAATTAAAAATTCAGTCTCAGTACCCTTGGTTGCAGATATTCACTTTGATTATAAAATTGCTTTGCTTGTTGCCGATTCTGCTGATTGTCTCAGAATTAATCCAGGTAACATAGGAAAAGAAAACAAGGTTCAAGAAATTATTCAAGCCGCAAAAGATAACAATATACCAATAAGAGTTGGTGTGAATGCCGGTTCATTGGAAAAAGATCTGCAAAAGAAGTATGGAGAACCTAATTCTGATGCCTTGGTAGAATCAGCTCTAAGGCATGTAGATATATTAGATAGATATAATTTTTCAAACTTTAAATTAAGCCTTAAAGCTTCAAATATTCAAATGACTGTTGAGAGTTACAGGAAGTTTTCTAAATTGTTAGATCAGCCATTACATCTAGGTATTACAGAGTCTGGTAGTTACAGAGCAGGTTCAGTCAAGTCATCTATTGGTCTAGGTATGCTTTTATCTGAGGGCATTGGTGACACCATTAGGGTCTCGCTTGCATCTGATCCTGTAGATGAAGTTAAGATTGGTTGGGATATTTTAAAAAGCCTGAACCTAAGAAGTCGTGGTATTAGAATAGTTGCATGTCCAAGCTGCTCTAGACAAAATTTTAATGTTATAGAGGTAGTTAATGAACTTGAAGCAAGATTTGAGGGAATCGCTGAGGACTTAGAGGTGGCTATCATTGGTTGCTACGTTAATGGTCCCGGTGAATCTAAGGCAGCTGATGTTGGCCTAACGGGAGGCCCGAGTAACTTGCTTTATGTGAATGGCACTCCTTCAAAAAAAGTCTCTAATGAGAAACTTGTTGATACAATAGAAGAGCAGGTAAAAGAACAGCTGCAAAAGAAAAGCGCTATAGACATAATTGCAAAAGGTTAAAAAGTGAAGATTCAATCATTAAGAGGTATGCCTGATTTATTTCCTGAAGATCTAGAGAGATGGCATATATTTGAATCAAAGCTTTCAGAAATTTTTCATTCTTTTGGCACGCATGAAATTCGCACTCCATTACTTGAGTCCACAGAACTTTTTTCAAGATCAGTAGGAAACTCATCTGATATTGTTAATAAAGAGCTTTATTCGTTTTTGGATCGCAATGAAGATAGCATCAGTCTGAGACCAGAGGGCTCAGCCAGTGTGATCAGGGCAATTATTCAAAAAAAACAAGAGCAGGAAAAACATAAATTATGGTATCAAGGGCCAATGTTTAGATATGAGAGACCGCAAAAAGGTAGATTTAGGCAGTTTCATCAAGTGGGAGTTGAGTATCTTGGATTCGAGGAAGGAATTTCTGAGTATGAGTTAATCAGCATGGTTTTGCAGATTAATAAATTAATTGGTATTACAAACTATACAATCAAAATCAATCACCTTGGCGATGCAAATGCTAAGGAAAGTTTTTGTGACTCACTGGTTAGTTTTCTGAAGCCACACATAAATGACTTGCATGAAAAAGATCAAGTAAGATTAGAATCTAATCCATTGAGAGTTTTGGACTCTAAGGAAAAATCTACTCAGGCATTATTAGAACAAGGCCCAAAATTCCAAGATTTTATTTCGAATGAGTCAAAGAGTTTCTTGCAAAATCTTGTAGATGCATTTAGCAATCATTGCGATATTAAGATTGATCAATCGCTAGTCAGAGGATTGGATTATTACACAGGCATTGTATTTGAAACTGTTTCACAAGAGCTTGGAGCACAAGATGCCTTTCTTGGAGGAGGAAGATATGACAATCTTTCTAATCAATTGGGCGGCAAAGATATGCATGCCATAGGCTTTGCTATAGGTGTTGAAAGAATAGTTGAGCTCCTAAACCCTGAAAGTAATAAACCATCATTAAAAGTTGGTTTTATAGTCACGGGAGAGCAGATTGGCAAAAAAACATATAAAATAGCCGATGATTTAAGAAGTGCAAACAATAGTATTATTCTTGATACGTTTTTAAGTGAGGGAAGTTTAAAATCTCAGCTCAGACGAGCCAATAAAAACAATTGCAGTTACGCAATTATTATTGGAGAAGATGAAGTAAAAAATAATCAAGTAATATGGAAAGACCTTAGCGAAGGCGGTGAGCAAGAACTTCTTAGCTCAAAAGAAGTCATAGACAAATATACCAATCTTTAGGAGAGATAATGGCAGAGTACAGTTCAGATGAAGAGAGATTTTCAGCATTTGTAAATTTCTTTAAGGATCATAAAAATACCCTTGTAATTGGCTTCTTGCTTCTTGCATTTATTCTAACTTCTTCTATTGGTTATAAGTCATATAGCAGTTCGCAGAACTTAAAAGCAGCTGAGATTTATGATGCATGGTCTGTTGGTCTTGCCAATGAATCAACAAGCGCATCTAACAATAAAGAGAATTTTGATAAGTTACAAGAAAAATACGCTAATACTGGTTATGCTCAGCTTGCAAGGATGATAAGAGGCTCATCTTTTGCCAGAGAAGGCGATCTTGATGCTGCTTTAGAAGATTTTCAACAACTTCTAGATACAACTTCAGGGTTTTTTGGAAATGATATGTTGAATTCAATTGCAAAAATAAATATTGCTAGAATTGAACTTAGCAAACAAAATTATTCGAGTGTCCTGGCTGTCTTAGAATCATTTAATTCTGAATCGGAGCACCCGCTTGTTTACGAGGTAAAAGGGGATGCCTTGGCTGGGCTTAAAAAAAATGACTTAGCTTTAGATCAATATTCATTGGCTCTTGAGAATTCACAAAATGAATCTCAAAAATCTCTTTTAAAGATGAAGATTAATAAAATTACAAACTAGTACCAATGAAAAATAATATATTTTTAAGTATTTTTTTAATACTCACCTCTTCATGCTCGACCTTAGCCTTTTGGTCCGATGATTCAGATGTTGAAGTGATTGAACCAGTTCCTCTTCAATCTTTTAAGAATGATTACCAAATATCTTTAGAGTGGAAAAAATCTTTTAAAGGAGAAAATAGTTTAGGCTCTTTTAAGCCCTCGTTTTATTCAGGCAATATGTTAATTGCTGAACCTGAAGGAAATATTTTTTCAATCAACCCTATCTCTGGAAAAGAAAATTGGAAAATTAACCTCAATCGTGAATTAGCAGCGGGGGTAGCTTCAGGTTTTGGTAAATTAATCGTATCCGATGTTAATGGTTTTGTAATTGCCATTGACTCAGAGACCCAAGAGATTATTTGGGAAAAAAATATAGGTGGAGAGGTTTTATCTAATGCAGTGGTTAGCGCTTCATTGATTATTGTCAAAAATTCTGTTGGTGAATTGGTCGCATTGAATGCTTTATCAGGTGACAAAAAATGGTCTTTTAGATCTCAATTGCCTGCTTTGACTGTTCGGGGAACAGGCGAATCAATCATTGAAAATGGTATTGTTTTTTCTACTTTTGATAATGGGCGCATGGGGGCATTCCAACTAGAAACAGGTTTCTTTCTTTGGGATGCACCTATCTCTTTTGTTGAAGGCTCGTCTGAGCTTGAAAATCTAATAGATGCAGACTCAGCTCCAGTTTTAGCTAAGCAATTAATTTTTGCCACTAATTATCAAGGCAATTTAACAGCATTTGATATAGCTCAAAAAAGACCAGTATGGAATTCAAAATCTTCATCATTTTATTCTCCTGTTGTAGCCAATAATATGATTATGGCAATACAAGATAATGGCTCAATTTTGTCATTCTCTTTGGCTAATTTAGCTCCTTCTTGGACCTCAGAAGAGTATTTAAGAAGAGAACTATCAAGCGGAGCCGCATATAAGAACTTATTACTCGTTGGAGACTTAGACGGCTATGTCCATGCAATCAATCCAATGACTGGAATGACTGCTGGAAGAAAAAAAGTATCTAGTAATCCAATAATGAGCATTGTTACTTTTAGAGAGTTTGCATATGTTATTGATCAGGAATCTAACATAGCTGCAATCAAGCTCTAATATGCCTTTTCAAAATGTTAAATTCAATTGCAATTCTTGGCCGACCCAATGTAGGGAAATCTTCTCTATTTAATAAGCTTACAAAAACCAGAAATGCCATTGTTTCTGATTTTTCTGGGCTTACTAAAGATAGAAATTTTGGTTATGCCTCGATCAAGGACCAGCAATATTTAGTCATTGATACAGGGGGAGTTGGTTCTGAAGTTACAGAATTCAGCGCAGCAATTACCGAGCAGGCACTTATAGCTGCGGAAGATTCTAATCTTATATTGCTGTTAATTGATGGTTCAGAAGAGTTGACCGCAGATGATATTGATTTATATCAATCTATAAGAAAAATGAACAAGCAATTCTTTGTTGTTTTAAATAAAATTGATATAAAAAAAAGATCAAATGCAAAGGAAGATCTTTTAAAGTTTGGCTCAGGAGATATGGTTGAAATTAGTGCAGAGCATTCTCGCGGTATCAAGGAATTACAAAATGCCATTTCCCAACAATTTGCTGAACTATCTATTGCTAGCTCTAAAGAAGATATAAAAGGAACAAAAATAGCTGTAATTGGAAGACCAAATGCAGGCAAATCAACATTTATCAATCAATTCACAAAGCAAGATCGTCTAATTGTTTCGGATGTTCCTGGCACAACTATAGACTCTATTCATGTCCCATTTGTTTTTGATGATGAGAATTTTATTTTTATTGATACAGCAGGGATTAGAAAGAAATATAAACAGAGTCATGCAGTAGAGTATTTTTCATATGTAAGAGCAATGCATGCTGTAGATGAGTCAGATATTGTTTTAATGATCGTTGATGCGTCAGATGGAATAGTCGATCAAGATCTAAGAATCTTGAATCTGATCAGAGGTTATGGAAAGCCTGTTGTGGTTGCTCTAAATAAAATTGATGAACTTAGTGCAGATCACTTGCTGGACCTTAAAGAAACTAAAAAATTCCAAAATTCAGCTTTAAATGATTTAATTTTAGTCGAAATTTCAGGACTTCAAAAAAGAGGGTTTAAAAAACTTTTTGATACTCTTGCTAAAGTTAACCAATTAGCAAAAACTAAATTTTCTACTGGCAAGTTGAACAAGTTGCTTCTTAAGTTTACCAACTCAACCAATACACCGAGCATTTCAGGTCGACAAATTAAAATGAGATATGTCCATTTTGGAGGTATTCATCCTACAAAATTCATAATACATTCAAACTTTTCCAGCAAAATCCCTTCGAATTATAAGCGATATCTAATTAATTCTTCAGAGAGGAACTTAATCTGAATAGTGTTGAGTTAAGCATTATTTTTAAAAAAGGAGACAATCCTTTTGAAGGCAATAAAAATGAGCTATCTTCAAGACAAATTAAGAAGAAAAAAAGGCTTATAAAGCACGTAAAAAAATCAAAAAAATAAGATTTTCTTATTTTAATTACGTATAATTTAGGCCTGTAAAGCACTTTAAAAGTAACAAATGTCTATAAAACCTGTATATATAAATTTATTTAAAATTCAGCTTCCCTTATCAGCGCTATTATCAATATCTCATAGGGTTTCAGGAATACTTATTTTTTTTATGGTTCTCCCTGTTTCAGCATATATTTTAAATATACTTCTTGCTAGCCAGGCTTCATTTATCTCATTTTTGGATGCGTACAAAGCTTCTGTTTTTTTACGAACATTTGTCCTTTTTAATATATTGATCTTTGTGTACCATGTCATTGCAGGAATTCGACACATGTTAATGGATTTCCATTTAATTAGTGAGACTCTTTCTGCGTCAAATACCTCAGCAAAAATTGCAATCATTTTGTTTCTCGTTATTGCTCTTTTAACAATACTGGTCCTGACATGAAATTAGGTAAATTAATTTGGTACCTGCAAAGATATTCTGCGATTTATTTTCTTATATTCCTTGTATATGTAGGATTTACTTTTTTAACTGATGGATTCAGTTTTCAATTCTTAACAGAAAGTACCACATTTAAACTCTCATTAAGTTTTTTTATTATTTTGGCTTGCGCACATGCATTTGCAGGTTTGTGGACTGTAGGTACTGATTATTTGACCAAGAGGACGCTTGGTTTTGTTTCCCCAGTTCTGTCAACGTATGCAAATTTATTGAGAAAGAGCTTTGAGTTCTTCTTCATTGTTCTTGGTTTTTTTCTTGTTATTTTTTATCTTTTAATTATCTGGTCTTAATATGGAAATCTTTAATTCATCAAATATCAAAACATTAGAATTTGATGCTCTAATTATTGGCGGTGGAGGTTCAGGTATGAGAACCTCTTTAGAGCTTGCAAAATCTGGATTGAAGACAGCAGTGGTTTCTAAAGTTTTCCCAACAAGATCTCACACTGTCTCAGCTCAAGGAGGAATTACTTGCGCAATTGCAAGTGAAGATCCTAATGATGATTGGCGTTGGCATATGTATGACACTGTAAAGGGATCGGACTACATCGGTGATCAAGATGCAATTGAATATATGTGTTCAGAGGGACCCAAGGCAGTGTTTGAGCTTGAGCATATGGGGTTACCTTTTTCTAGATTTGAGAATGGGCGAATATATCAGCGACCTTTTGGGGGGCAGTCAAAAGATTTTGGTAAAGGTGGTCAAGCGGCAAGGACCTGTGCAGCAGCAGACAGGACCGGACATGCATTGCTTCATACCCTTTATCAAAATAATATTAAGGAAGGTTCAAACTTTCTTAATGAATGGTTTGCAGTAGATTTGGTTCTAAATCAATCAAAGGAAGTGACTGGTGTTATTGCATTTTCCATTGAATCTGGAGAAGTTGCATATTTAAAATCTCAAGCAACAGTAATGGCCACTGGCGGCGCTGGAAGAATATATTCTTCCACAACTAATGCTCTTATAAATACTGGAGATGGTTTAGGTATGGCCTTAAGAGCTGGATTTCCTGCTCAAGATATGGAAATGTGGCAGTTTCATCCAACTGGGATCTATGGAGCAGGTTCTCTAGTCACGGAAGGTTGCCGAGGAGAAGGAGGTTACCTAATAAATGCTGAGGGTGAGAGATTCATGGAGAGGTATGCACCTAATGCTAAAGATTTAGCTGGAAGAGATGTGGTTGCAAGATCAATGGTATTAGAAATTTTAGAAGGTCGAGGATGTGGTGAAAATAAAGATCATGTTTTCCTTAAACTAGACCATTTAGGTGCAGATGTGCTTAATGCAAAGCTTCCTGGAATATGCGAGCTTTCAAGAACATTTGCTGGAGTTGATCCAATTTATAATCCCATCCCTGTTGTTCCAACATGCCATTATATGATGGGGGGAACGCCAACCAATATTCATGGCCAAGCTTTTACTCAATCTAATGGAGTAGACGAGATTATTTCTGGCTTATTCTCAGTTGGTGAAGCTGCATGTGTTTCCGTTCATGGAGCTAACAGATTAGGAGGTAATTCTCTTCTTGATCTGGTTGTATTTGGAAGGGCTGCCGGAATTCACATTCAAGAAGCATTGAAGACAGGCGGCGGAGTTGCAGATGCCAATAGCGATGATATTAATCAAGCACTTGATGGACTTAACAAGATTAATTTATCCAATGATGGTTTTGAAGTAGCTGAGGTCAAGAGAGAGCTTCAATCTGTTATGCAAAATTATTTTGGCGTCTTCCGCAGAGGTGATTATATGGAGAAAGGCGTTGCAGCTTTGCAGGAGATACGTGAAAAGGTTTCCAACCTTCACCTAAAAGACAAGAGCATGGCTTTCAACACAAGTAGAGTTGAAGCTCTAGAACTTCAGAATTTATTTGAAGTTGCTGAGGCAACTGCAATTGCTTCATTTCAAAGAACAGAAAGCAGAGGAGCCCATGCTCGAGATGATTTTAAGGAGCGTGATGATGAAAATTGGTTGTGTCATTCTTTGTATGATCCCATCCAAAAAACTTTGAGCAAAAGAGATGTTAATTTTGCACCCGCTCAAGTGGATACTTTTGAACCAAAGGTAAGAACATATTAATTTTATTTGAGATTAAAATATGATTGACGTAAATATTTATAGATACAACCCAGAAACCGATAAGTTTCCTTATACCCAAACCTACACTCTACAAAAACCTGAGAAGGATATTATGCTTCTTGAATTATTAAATATTCTTAAAGAGCAAGACTCCTCAATATCTTATAGAAGATCATGCAGAGAAGGAGTTTGTGGATCAGATGGAATGAATATCAATGGAAAGAATGGGCTTGCATGCATAACTCCAATCTCTCAAGCAATTAAAAATAATAAAATTGAACTCAGACCATTGCCAGGGTTGCCAGTAATTCGTGACTTGGTTGTTGATATGACAGAGTTCTATGCGCAATACGACAAGATCAAACCTTTTCTCCAGAATGAAACTGAGCCCCCAGTTCAAGAAAGATTACAGTCTCCAGCCGAGAGGGATAAGCTTGATGGTCTATATGAGTGCATTTTATGCGCGTGCTGTTCAACGAGCTGCCCATCTTTTTGGTGGAATCCAGATAAGTTTGTTGGGCCAGCTGCTTTGTTGCAGGCCTATAGATTTATTGCTGATTCAAGGGATACCAAAACTGCAGAAAGGCTAGAGGGATTATCTGATCCATTTAGTGTTTACAGATGTCATGGAATTATGAATTGTGTGAATGTTTGTCCGAAAGATTTAAACCCGAATCATGCAATTGGTGAGATCAAGTCAATGTTGTTGTCTGAGAAGAAAAAGGAAAACATTATTGTATCTGATGGAGTGAGTTGATCTATAAAAATGAATAACATGGAGACATTCTGGTCGACCTCTCATGCAGCAGGCGCCCAGAGTTCATACTTAGAATCTTTGTATGAATCATATTTAGACAATCCCTCATCAATCCCTGATGATTGGAAAATATATTTTGACTCGTTGCCTAAGATTAACGGGGTTGAAAAAGAGATATCTCATCAAGAAATTATTAATAAGTTTAAAGAGGAAGAGGTCAATCCTTCAATCCAATCAATCTCCACTTATACCAATGCTCACTCAAAGCAAGTTAAAGTCATTCAGCTAATACAGGCCTATCGTAATAGAGGTCATCAAAAGGCTCAATTAGATCCATTAGGCTTAAAACCAGTTCGTCACTGTGATGATCTTGATCTTAATTTCCATGATTTAGATGAGTCAAATCTTTCAGATATCTTTGAAACAGATACCTTGATGATAGGCAAGGAATCAGCAACTTTATCAGAAATTATTGAGGCTCTTGAAGCAATATATTGCGGTACTTTAGGAATCGAGTATAACTATATTTCATCGCTTGCTGAGAGGACTTGGTTTCAAAAAAGACTAGAGCCAAATTTAGGTAAATTAAATTTTAATCAAGATGAAAAAAAATATATTTTAAAACGCTTGAGTTCTGCTGAAGGTCTTGCAAAATTCTTGTCGTCTAGATATCCAGGTATGAAAAGGTTTGGCATTGATGGGGCTGAATCTCTTATTCCCTTGGTTGATAGTTTGATCCAAAACTGTGGAATATTTGGAGCAGAACAAATTTGTTTTGGTATGGCGCATAGAGGAAGGTTGAATTTACTGGTGAATGTATTAGGAAAATCTCCAAAAGAGCTTTTTACAGAGTTTGAAGAAAATTTTGAGTTAGAGGGAGCAAGCTCAGGTGATGTAAAATATCATCTTGGTTTTTCATCGAATATATTAACTCCCAATGGAGAGGTGCATGTCTCTCTAGCAAACAATCCTTCGCATCTTGAGATTGTTGATCCTGTAGTTCTAGGATCAGTTCGAGGTAGGCAAGATAGACTGCAGGATGTTAATAAAGAGCGAGTTGTACCAATTTTAATCCATGGTGACGCTTCGTTTTCTGGTCAAGGGGTTGTCATGGAGACCCTTCAAATGTCTCAAACAAGAGGCTATGGAGTAGGAGGCACAATACATGTAATAGTAAATAACCAGATAGGATTTACCACTTCTAATGAAGAGGACTCCAGATCGACTCAGTATGCTACTGATGTAGCAAAAATGATTGAAGCTCCTATTTTGCATGTGAATGGAGATGATCCAGAAATGGTTGTTTTTGCAGCTAAATTGGCTTGTGAATATAGGCATAACTTCAAAAAAGATATTATCCTAGATCTCTTTTGTTACAGAAGGAGAGGTCATAATGAGGCAGATGAGCCATCATCCACTCAACCAATGATGTATCAAAAGATTGCTAATCATCCATCAGTTAAAACCTCATACCAAGAACAACTTATTTTGTCAGGAGTAACGAGCCAAACTGAGTGTGATGAAATAGAAAAAAAATACAGATCAACAATAGAAAATGGGGACTCTGTCGCCCACAATTTAGCAACAAAACCCAATGAATCTATGTGGTTTGATTGGACACCCTATATTAATCAAAGGGGAGATGCTGAAATTGAATCTGCATTTAACAAAGATAGATTTAAAGAGCTTGCTCAAATAGCTTTTACACCTCCAAAGGGTTTTGTGCTGCAAAGACAAGTAGAAAAGATTTTTACCGATAGACTTCAAATGGCAGATGAAAAAGTTCCAGTAAATTGGGGGTTTGCTGAAAACATGGCATATGCAACTTTATTGGATCAAGGCTATCCTATTAGGTTTTCGGGTCAAGATATAAGAAGAGGAACATTTTCTCATCGTCATGCAGTGGTGTTAAATCAAAAAGATGGCGATGGCGCAATGCCATTGCTCAAAATAGCAAATAATGCCAATACAACGATTGATATATATGATTCTTTGCTATCTGAAGAGGCGGTTCTTGGTTTTGAATATGGTTATTCAGCTACCAGACCCTCTGGGCTTGTGATCTGGGAGGCCCAGTTTGGAGATTTTGTAAATGGAGCTCAGGTAGTGATAGATCAATTTATTGTTTCTGCTGAGCATAAATGGGAGAGGTTATCAGGTTTAGTTATGCTCCTTCCTCATGGTTATGAAGGTCAGGGGCCGGAGCACAGCAGCGCAAGACTGGAGAGGTTTTTACAATTGTGTGCAAATGAAAATATCCAGGTATGCGTTCCAAGCACACCTGCTCAGATTTATCATTTGCTAAGATTGCAAACAATTCGAAAAATGAGAAGACCGTTAATTATTATTTCTCCAAAAAGTTTATTAAGAAATCCTCAGGCCGTTTCATCAATAAATAATTTAACCGAAGGATCTTTTGAATATGTAATTGATGATTTTCACCCAAATCCTGCACTGGTAGAGAAAATTATTATGTGTTCTGGGAAGGTTTATTACGACTTGGAATCTAAAAGAAAGGAGCTTGGAATTACAAACATAGCATTGTTAAGAATTGAGCAATTGTATCCATTTCCCTATGACACTCTGGAGAAAGTTATTAGGCCTTATGAGAATGCAAGACAATTTGTTTGGTGTCAGGAGGAACCAAGCAATCAGGGAGCTTGGTTCAGCCATCGCCATAGATTACAAATAGTTTTAGATAGAATTAATGCTGCTGAAATACAATTGGTTAGTAGGAAGGCATCAGCAGCACCTGCAGTCGGTCTAAATAAATTACACAATCAACAACAAGAAGCTTTAGTAATTGAAGCTTTAACATCCTAGAGAAATCATTATGTCAATTGAAATCAAATCCCCAACATTCCCAGAATCTGTTGCAGACGGAACTATTGCAAACTGGGTTAAGAAAGAAGGCGAGCCTGTTAAACAAGATGAAGTTATTGCTGAAATTGAAACTGATAAAGTTGTCCTAGAGGTAGTTGCGCCTTTTGATGGAGTTATTTCTAAAGTTTTAAAGCCGGCTGGTGAGATTGTTTTAAGTGCAGAGTTAATAGCAGAGTTTGACGAAAGGGATCAATCTAAAACGATAACTGAAAAAGATACTCATGCAGACAGCGATGCAAATAAAGAGGAGAGCATTCAACCTTATGAGGCTAAGACCAAGGCAAATGGACCAGCAGTAAAAAAATTATTAAAAGAACATGATTTAGATGAGGCAAGCATTGATGGATCTGGAAAAGATGGAAGGCTAACCAAAGCAGATGTTGTCAATCATCTTGATAAATCGTTGGAGGGCAAGATAGAAACAAAGATAACAAAGGAT
>JGI20158J14315_10001976_pt1 | contig 14586 bp, 15 predicted proteins | sample COG_08_FD_14315 | JGI IMG/M metagenome (IMG submission 14315)
AACGCTATGCGATTGGAACAAACCATCTCGTATGATTACATCAACGTATTCCTTATTTCTAATTATTTCAATATCAATTTTCACGTCTTAAATTTTTATCGTAATGCTCAAATCTATCATGCTCAGTTGGTGTAGCCAACAGAATACCCATTTTTGTTTTATTATCTCTTGTTAATTGAAATATGTGTGACATCCAAGTTTGTTCATACGGATGATCCCATTTAGTATCTAAGAACATTATTTGATTTCCTTCTCGTGTTATTATTTGGGGCCAGTTACAATAGTATACTTCACCTAATGCGTATGCTAATCCGTTTGCTGATTTGATGTATTCGTATTTTGTGTTTGGTTCGTTATGATTCCAATATTCTTCTTTTTTATTTTGAGGTACATTATGCCACGCCCATTGTTTAGCATTATCACCGAAGAATTCAGTGAAATTTAACTTAAGATAATGTAGGTTTTCTTTTACTAATATATCTATTGACTTACTTAGTATATCGCTTATTTTGCGTTGAAATCCATTTCTACATACTACATCTTCTCCTAAATAAAATGACATATCATCTTCAAAGAATAAATAAGCATCATTATCTGTATCATTAAAATGTTCTGCTGCGTATTGTCTTCCACCGCATATTCCTTTATTACCCTCTTGTATTTCATTGAATCCGTATTCATTACATAATTTAGTGTATGAATCGTATACTTCTTGGTTTTTGGTATCTGAATTGTTAATTAAATATTTGTCTGTGTTCAATAGATTTTCATCGTATTGTTTTATTGAATTAATTAATGTTTCAAATTGTTTAGGTGAATTAAATCCTAGAACGTATAATGCTATTTTATCTATTTTATTGTTGTTAGTCATTTTTAAATCTAACTTACCATCTATAGCATCTTGAAATAATCTGTAAACTAATCCATTATCCTCTATTTCATGGTAACTTATATAGTCACTATATTTTTGAATCATTATAGCAAATATACTTTCTTCTGTTCCCATATATCCATCAGTTAATGTTTGATTTAATAACTGATAGTATAAATTGAATGTTTTATTTATTTCACTTTTTTTACCACCGAAGAATCCACCACGTCCTATTATATTTACTTCATTATCAGCATATTCATTTATTTTAGGATATTCAAAACCATGTATTTCATTTGTTGCTTTATAGGGATAGCCTATAAACAAGAAATTTTTTATTTTATTAGATATTATCTCTAATGTATTTTTATTTAAATAAGAATCATAATTAAGTGTATTAGATAATCCTGCATCAATCCAAAACATATAATCGCTATCAAATTTATCTAATATTTTAGCATCATGTAATAACATCATTTTAGACATTACTACTGGATTATAATATTCTAATTTTGCTTGTGGTGATTCCTCTAACCAACCTACTTGACTATACCATTCTTTATTTTGTCTTATTTCTTGTATTTTGTCATAAAATTCATTTTTAAACCAATCTAATTCTCTTACTATAAATTGTGTATTATCTTCTTTACGTCTATTTTCCCAAAACGTATATTTTCTTAATTCATCATCTCCAAACACAATTAAATTAACATCTACATTTAATAATTTAGAATAACATTCTAGATAATGATCAAATGAACGTTTAAATTCACTTAATTCACCTCGTTTTAAATCATATAATGCTGTTACTAATGTTATTTTCATAGTATATAATCTTCTAGTATTAAATTATCCATTTCTGTATTGTTAAAAACATGTAATGCATCTTTATATGTTGATACTAATGGTTTACCTTGAACATTAAATGATGTATTTAGTAATACTGGTGTTTCTAATAATCCTAATAAATCGTATAGCCAGCCTTCAGTTACTGTTTGTACTCTAGCTGTATTATCTACATGTGTTATTGCAGGTAAATTGTCAACTTTTACTTTTGGATTATAAGACATATATTTACTTTCTTTATCCCATTCAAAATATTTGTTTACATCCTCTAATCTTACTACAGGTGCAAATGGTCTATACCATTCTCTATTTTTTACTTTAGCATTTAAAATATCTTTCATATTAGGTATTGTAGGATTACATATAATAGAACGATTACCTAATGCTCTAGGACCATGTTCTGCTTTACCTTTTACTACACCTATTATTTTACCATTATTAATTAATTCAGCTACTTGTTTTAATTCATATTTTCTTGCATGAGAATTTTCTACAATTTGAGCTAAACAATTTTTATCTAATGCCTCAATACCACTAAATGTTAAATCAATTGCTTCTTTTGGTTTTATTTCATTTAATAACATACCAACAGCTAAACCACAATCGTTAGGATTAGGTGGTATAAATGTATCTCTTATTTTATCTAATTTAGTATTTAAAATAATGTTTAATGCACAACCACCAGTTATTATTACTGGGTAATCGTATTTTTCTAGGTATGGATTTATTGTATTGAAGAATATATTTTCAAATGCTTTTTGTGATGTTGCTGCTATGTCATATGCTAATTGTCCTTCTAATCTTTCATTAACATCAAATTTTACATTTATTTTTTTACCTAATATATCTAATAAATTTAAATAATTATTTCCATCAGGTTTTGCTAAATAAAAATCTTCGAATGGTTTTATTAAATCATCATGTGCATAACCATAAGATGCTAATCCCATTATTTTACCTCCATAAACTAAATTACCAATTGATAATGCAGGTTCTCTTTTTATATCATTAAGATATTCTCCAAATATCATATATGGAAAACCTAAATCAATGTTATGTTTATCTAATAGCGAGAAACAACGATTCTCAGCGAGATACACGTTAAAAAAACCATCATTACCACCTCCATCATAAGATACAATTATAGCATTATTTAACATAGATTGATATAATGCACAAGCAGCATGAGATTCATGATGTAAACAATCTATATAATTTTTAGCTGGTATTTTCTCGTTGTGAAATGTTTTAACATTGCCATCAATGGTATCTACATTCATATAGTAACAATTATCAAATTGTTCTATACCATGTTTTTCTTTTATGTATTGTAAAATATTTGGAAGTAAATTATCTCTATCCCTAGATACTAAGTATTGTGCGTAACCTTGATTTTTTGAATTAGTAAAACGTTCTATCTCTATTACCTCTAATATTTTATTATCTTTAGATATTGCAATAGCGGAATTATGTGATCCATAAAATGCTATATTTGTCATAATATTTGTTCTATTCTTTCAGCCCAACCATCATTATTATGTGCCCATACAATCCACTTATATGGTTTAGGTATATTTTGATCTACCCATATTTGAAAGAAATCTGTTTGTTTTAAATTATTATTAAATAATTCTCCTAATTCATCTTTCCTATATAATGAATTGCCATTTTTATCTTCTAGTATTACAGCAACAAATGTATATGGTCCTGTAGGAAATGATGAAGGGTGTAAATCTATTGCGTGTTTAAACTTTTGATGATAAGGTTCATGTTGCGATTGTGTGCCTGGTATTTTATCTTCTATACATGACATTCTAACTGCTCTATCATTAAATCTAATCCCAGCATATTCTTCATATTCTGCTTGTGTTCTTACTTTACCTAAACCATATTCTTTGAACAATTTATTTCTTACACATGGTGCACACTCTCCGTCGATACCCAATAGTTTTCTTAAACGCGCGTGTGACTCTTTATTTATATCATTCCAATTAGAATGATCATCCCAATGTTTCGTTCTACCCTTTCGAGTATATTCATGCCAAGCTATAACCTCATTAGGATGAAATAAATCGTAACCATGTGTATATGCTCTTACAGCTAATGAAATTTCTTCACCATGGAAGTACAGATTAGGGTCATGAGGAACCTCTGTACATAAAGTCCCATCAGCAAATGCGAAGTGAGCGGAAAAATATCTTGCTGGAATAGGATTAGGTGATTTTGGTTCAATAGTGTAAGGCATAAAAAATACTGCACCCTCAGGAGTGAATCTATCAAATTTCATTCTCCAAGGTTGTTTTATTCTACTTTTAGGGTCATTTTCTGGATCATAACTAGGTATGTATGCTGTTAGTAATGGCTTATTATGCCCTTTATTTCGCAGTTTCTCGAGCATTTTAATTAACCTAGTATCCCAATTTTTTACAAATCTATGATGTGAATCTAATTGTAATGTATATTTTTCTCCGCTGTATTCTTGTTGTATTCTATTTCTTGCCCAACAAACACCTGGTGCCTCTTCATAAGGCATATCTATTATTTGTACTCTATCATCATCTCTCCATTCATCTAAATTAAATGAATCATCATTTGAATATTGGTTACAAATACAAACCTTTAAATTGTTAGGATATTTTGCTTTATTAAATAATGATTGTAGCGTAGGATTTATTTCTGGATCTCTATACGCTGCTATTTGAATGAATATTTTCTCGTTTTGTAATATGTTGTGTGCCATGGATAATCTATTTTTTTATATTGTTCAATTAATTTATTCATATCATATTCCCAACCGCATTCTATCATTGTTTTTTCTAAATACCATCTTTTAGCCTCTAAATGGTAAATTAAATATCTGTTATCTACATTATGAATGGTAATCCATTTAACCATTTTAGCGTTTATTATTCTACCATAATTGGTAATAAAATGATGACCGCTGTATATTTTTGGAACTGGTTTAGCTATTTCATCTTTAAATAATAATTTTGTAAATGACCAACACGTTTTACCATAATAATCATCATTATAATAAGGTATATCTAAATTATTATATATGTAGTATTCAACTTCTTCATTGTCATAGGGTATTAATTTACCCTTTTTTTTCTTTTTTGCTCGCTTGTTCAATGTTACCATTCGTGTTGGTCTTTTGTAACTCATAAAGGAAATTTATAACTATATTTTCAATATATTTTTGAAATTGGTATTTTATTAATCTATACCAGCTGGGTAAGATAATAAAAATCATCGCAACAGCAAAACCTATTGCCGCTGAAATAAGATATTCTATCTGCATAATTTTTTAATTTTTAAAAGTGCTATTTTAATGTCTGATGTTAACCTTGCAGGCTGAATACCTAGTTGTCTTCCTAATTCAGCTACATTTACACCCTCATAATAATGTTTTGTTATAAGGTATTTATCATAGAACTTCAATAATTTTACTGCTTTTGCAATACATTCAACTTTTTCTTTAGCTGGGTCAGGTCCATCAATAGGTTTTTCATAATTTATCTCTAATAATTCTCTAGAATTGTATAAATCACGTCTGTGTACTCTATAAAATGTTGATGTTACAGATTTAAGGCTGATTGCCATTCCTCTTGTTATGTAATGTTCACCAGCATCATCAGCAACCATTATGCGGTACTGCTTATCTAAATCCATTTTAAGAAAACTTTCTATACTATGAGCTATTAAATCTTCACCCCACTGAGGAAAATTGTAAGTACATATTTTCTTTGCATTGATTCTTAACTGAGGATAAATTTCACCTAGTCTTTTGCTGATTGCCTCTTGTTTTTCCTTTGTAGTCATCTATGTGTGTTGTTCATCTAAAAGGGGCAGCTGTGATTGAATAATCTGATACAATGGCTCTTAGTATTGCCGCCCCTTGGGAGATGAGAATGTAAAATAGTTTGAATGTGACAGTAAACCACTTTGTTAAACTTTATTTTACGTTCATAAATATTGTGAGATTCTGGAAGACGACATACCCCTTTGTTCATTGTGGCATTTTTTCCCTCCCCCCTTATTTCATCTACCCCTTTTATCCTACCCCCCTTGTTCAATTGTGATAGAAGGTAATACCCCTTTCTCCAATAGGCACGTTTTTTTGTGAACAATTTTATCTGATCCAACTATATTCCTATAGAAGTGTAAGTCTGGTGACAATCATACATATGATGAAAAAATGAAAAACGTAAAAAAATGATGCCCTCTTTCGAAGGCATCTTGAACAACACATGTTCCATGGGATTGGAACGAAGAAATTTATAATGTTTAGTTTTAAGGAGCGTTATTAGTATACCCTAAGTTTGTTTCAACCCAAGTATATAAATCGTTTAATTCAGTAGCACTTAGTGTTGTTCCTGACGCTACATCCCAGTAAATGTATCCACTTATAGCACAATTTTGATATAATGAAGGTGAATAATACCTAAAAATTGTTGTATTAGCATACGAAGCAACATTATATCCAGAAATAGTTGCTGTTGTTTCAAATGTAGCATTATCTAATTCACTTGTTATCCACCATTTACCAGTGCTATCATCATTATAAAATACTGTAGATGCAAATGGATCTGTAGCATCAGTATTAATAGTAGATTTTGTAACTATATTAGATCCATTACTCCTAATAAGTTTTATATTACCAGCTGCTCCATAAGTACCCATATTATATCCATTACCAAGTTCAGTATACAAAATACCATTACCATTATGAACATTTATTTGAGCAAACATTGTTAGTGTTGGACTTTGTTTAGAATCCATTGTAGGTGAATTCAAGAATAATGTTCCTTGTGCTGATGGTGAACCTGGGACTGCAGAAAATGCTGCTATATTTCCAGCGGCATCTGTTGTTACAGCGTATCCTGTTGCACCACCATAATCATAATAAATTAAAGGTTGATTTGCTGCAGTTCCTGCTTGTGAATTTTGTGTTGCATTAAAATCAAATCCATTACCACTTTGATCATACCATATTGCAAGTCTTCCTTGTGATGAACCACAAAATGTTGCTATTGCTGCTGTATCTAATTCACCTGTTCCTGTAAATCCTATATCTTGGGTTGCTGAATCACTTTCTCTTCTTACTTGAATACAATCTCCTGTATAAGCATTTCTAAGTTTGTAAAAACCTAAAGCTGCTACAGCGTCAACACCTACATCATCAATCAGCCCATTAAATCCTGGTGCTGCTGCTTCTTTTGGTTTATTTTTAAATACCGATGTTGGAGTATACATTATACTAAATGATTAATTCCTGCTCCTAATAAGTTTGTTGTATCAAATGTTACAAATGAAATTAAATCAACATTACCTGAGCCTGTTGATACTGTATATTCACTTCCTGATTCGAATTTAATATAATCAGCAAAATCCATTGTTGCTGCTGTTGCATTTTGTGTTACCTGTAGATTAACTGTAGTTCCATTTTTAATGTTTGTAGCATTAACGTGAACATTACCCCCTGCTGGCATTGTTAATAGGAAGAAATTACTTGTATCAAAATCTATTGATGCTGTATTTGATGTTATTGTAATAGTATTCACATCTCCACTTACTACTCCTTCAAATTCTATATCATTTGTAATAACACCTGGTATGCTTAATGCGTGTGATGCTGTTGTTGCTGTTAAAGCACTATCTGCTGTTCTTGCATCTTGAGCAAATGATGAACTTTCTGCAAATGAAGAACTTACTACACTTCCACCATAGAATGACGCTGATTCTGCGTGTGAAGCACTTACTGCTGTTGCTGCTGTATTAGCAAATGAAGAAGATACTGCTACTGAAGATGATTCTGCGTGTGATGCGCTTAAAGCATTTGTAGCAAATAATGCGTTTGATGCTGTAACTAATAATTCACCTTCAAATGAACCGCTAAATGAACCGCTTGCTCCATTACTAAATGTTGTTGTATTTCCTATAGTAACTGCTGTTCCAGTATCTGTTATACTAGAATCAATTATTGTATGGTGTCCTCCACCTTTTTGTATTTTATTTACACCCGGTGATACTTCTGATGCTCTACTTCCTGTTGGACCTGTAATTATTACAGCTGTATTTCCTGTCTCTTCTTGTAATATCCAGTTATCTGTTTCACCATCCCATTCTAAAGATGCTGTTACCCCTGAACCTGAATCATATACTTTTATACCTGCGTATCTTGCTACTGGTGTATCTGCGTTTAATAATATAAATTCATCACCAATTATTACGGCTGAACCAGTTACTGTTCTTAAATGCCCTATTGATGCTGATGTTGCAGTTAAATAATTAAATGAACCACTATTAAATGATACATTAATTCCACCTCTAATATTGTCTGCTTGTGATGCTGTTACTGCGTATGAAGCACTTGTTGCAAATGATGAGCTATCTGTTGTATGAGATGCACTTACTGCAAACGATGCTGTCCCAGCTAAATTACCTTGGAATGAACCAGTAAAATTATCAGCTTCAACACTTGTAATATTAAATAATCTATTTGTTGATGGGTTATATTCTAATTGGTCTCCTCCGTCAACATATAATGTTTCACTTGAACCACTAACACCAAATACTACATTATAATTAAAATCTTGGTTTTGTGGGTTAATATCAGCTTTTTCTGTGTTTTGGGCTAATGCTGCTACATTAGCATATGAGGCACTGACTACTGAAAGTGACGACGTAGCTACCGCAATTGGTACCTGATTCTCGTTACCTACCCAAAAATATCCACTTGTTATATTTGGTAAATCATTTGATCTACCACTTCCTAATACTACTAATTCTCCATCTACTGCATCTATTTTACCTACTACACCTATATTTTGTATTAAAGCTGTTCCTGTTGGTTTTGTTCCTGTAATTCCTCCATTAACATCTACATAAACATTTGCTCCTGCTACTAATCCATCTGTATCAATACCTATAATTTTACCACTTATTACAGCAGTACTTGTAGCTCCAGCATTTATATTTTCATTTGCTACTGCAATTGCTGGCATATTTGCCGAATTATCATTTGATGCTGTTACTACATTTATATTCTCGCCTGTTACTCCTACAGCGTGTAGTGTTTGTCCTTTTAATATTGTTGTTGCTTGAGAAGATTTTACACCAATAATTAAATCCCTTGCATCGCTCGCTAATACAGCGTATGATGAACTATCAGCCATTGAAGCACTTACTGCTCTTGAAGCACTTTCAGCAAATGAAGAACTTACTACACTTCCATCAAAAAATGATGCTGTTTCTGCAAATGAAGCACTTGCTACTGCACCATTAACATCTCCACCAGCTACACTTTGTGCTATTCCTGCTACATCAGCGTATGATGAAGATATTTCTTTTGTTATCTCAACTGATGCTGATACTGCGTATGAAGCACTATCTGCCATCGATGCTGAAGTTGCCCTTACAGCAAATGATGCTGTATCAGGAACATTTGTTGCGTGTGATGCTGTTATAGCAAATGATGAGGTAATTGTTAAATTATTAATTACACTACCTGTTGCGTTTTGTAGTATTGATCCACTTTCAAGCACTAAATCTTGAAACGAGGATGATATTGGTAAATTACTTATATTAGTTGCCATACTTAAAATCTGTTTCTTCTAAAAATTGGTGGTGGGTATTGACTATAAGCTGAATCAACAATTGGTAAACCTGCTCTTCTTGCTAAATTTAGATACCTTGATCTTGTTTGTTGTTGAAATACAATTGGCGCAGTATATTGTGAACCATAATCAGCTACTTGTTGATATAATAATGTATTTTGATTTAGTTCAGGATAATCTGCTTGTTGTTCAGTTATAAATCGTGTTAATTTGTCAGCGTAAAATTCCATTTTATTTCTTACGCTTTGTCTTTTCATATCATAGACTTGTCTATCTACATTTATACTATTTTCTCCACCTTGTGGTGTTAGTAATCCGTTATTTCTAGGGCGTAAATAAATGCTCTCTAATGTCTCATAATATGACGCATAAAGTAACATAGGTTGAACATACGTGTCAAGTAAAGTTTTGTATACAGCATTACCTGAATCATCAATTGTTCCTGCTTTTACTAAATCAATTAATTTTTGATATAATAATGTTCCTATAACTCTTTGTAAGTCAATGTCTTGTGATAAACGAATGTTGTTCTTTATTAAGTCAGGATCAACTGAATCATTAATATCACTCCATTGTTTTAATTTTGTCCAAGACAATAATAGTGTATCTGTCATTTTACTCTGTTATTTCGTTTATTTCGTCTACTTGATCTTCTAATTTCCCAATTTCTTCAACTTCCGCTTCTTGAGATGTTACTACTTCTCTTTCACCTAATTCACCTTCATATAATGGATCTTTTTGTATTACACCTACTGATATTTTGTCTGTGTATTTTATTGATAATAAATATTCTATTACGCCAAGAATGTTTTGTTGATATGGTGTTATTATTGTGTTTAAAAATAATCTATATGCTGTATTTAATTCATCAGCATTATTACCTAATCCTGTATTTTCTTTAATACCTAATAAAGCAGGAGATGTAATCCTATGAGCAGTTAATATTTTCTGAACTGTCATATCATTAATAGTTGTATAATAAGTATCTGCACCATTCTGAGGAATAGGAGTAATCGTAGGGGCTACATCCGGTGCTGGAACATCCATGTAGATTAAATTACCAGCATTGTTAGTGCCCGCATACTGTTCTCTTAACATTCTTTCTATTGCTTCACGCTCATCATCTGTAGCATTAGTATATGTAGTAATTGCAAGCGAAGGTGTTAGTCCATTAGTTATATTATTAATGTGGAAATTGTCAATCTCTTGATCTAGATCAATTACTTTTGTTGCACCAACATAGTCTGGTAAAGGATAATATTCCTTTCCTGGTGAGTAAGGTTGATGGACATATATTTGTCTACCTTCAAACTTTTTATTCCTAGGATCGAATATAGGTAAGTAAGGTACATCATTTAAATTAATTCTAGTGCTATACTGAAAGTTCTTTTTCCAATCATTTGATATAAAATAACCTGGACAATTGCCCCTATTATCTTTCTTTTTTGCTCTAATATATGAGAAATCTATATGGTATACTTCAGCTATTGTAGTTTTATCTCTACTCCAAATAACTTCTAATGCGAACCCTCCAAATAATTTATAATCTAAAGCAATTTTATTATAAATCTCTGTCCATGATTCTCCCATGCGATTTGCTCTTTGTAATATCTCTTCATCTTCAGTTACTAATCCTTCTCCACGTACTCCTTCTACTACTGCATTTACACACGCTGCGTGTGTTGATGAATGGTTATATAAACCAATTAAATAATCTGGGAATTGATTATCTTCTCCATATCGGATAAATTGTTTATCCTTTTTTTCACTACTCATTTTTTTAGAATAGGAATCCCTTTTAATATTTGAAAAATTTACTTTACCCATTATATACGTTGTAATATGCTAATTCGTTAGCTGTTTGATATTTGTATTGTTCTTGATAGTCACTTCCTGTGACAAATACTCTTTCGGTAGCTAATAATTCACCTGCTGTTTCGCCTGCTGAATACTCATCCCATTGTTGTTGAATGGTATTCCATATATCAGTTGCTGTTTCCCAAACAACTGCACTACCTGTTACTCTATTATAAATATTAGCTTCATAATGTCCACTATTTGATGGTACATCTGAACCACTAACATCAAATAAAATCCAACCATTATTCTCGGTTGCATTTGTATTATTTTGTACTACATATACTGTTGGACTACTTTCATTTCCTGCAAATGAGGATGTTAATGTAAATAGTAAGGTGCTACCAGTGAAATACTGGTTAGACCAAAATGCAACATTCTCTAAGCTGCTTGTTGTCCCGTATTGTAGTTGTATCATTCTTTTTTTTATTTAAAAAAGGGTTATTGCTTTCACAACAACCCTTATTAAAATGTTTAATTATGAAACAGTTATACCTGTCATAATTGCGCTTAGATCACTTCCTGAACATTCGCTAGCAGGAAAAGGTTCCTGTCCTCCAAATGTTAAAGTGTATCCATTCATATCACCAAAAGCTGTTCCAGTTGCTCCTGAACCACCAGTCATTGTCATACCGTTAAATTGACCAGCTAGGAAAAATTTCCCTACTGAATCTTCAATTCCGTTATTTGTTTCTACAATAATTTTTAAGTCTGGGTTTTGCGCTAAAACTTTAACTTGATTTCTTGTAGCTGACTGCATTTTGTGGAATGGTGCATTAATTGCTTGGTCATAAAATACAGTACCATTAGCCTCACTTGGAGTAATAGTTTCTGTAAAATCACCTGTTTGTTTAGTTAATTCAAATTTGAAGAATTCTCCTGAACCTGAAATATCTGTTAACAAACCATTAGTTGCACCTGTGGTTCCTGCAATTGAACCAGATAGTATATAAATGTTTTTTACTCCTCCTGCGTTATCTCTACAGTCGAGCGTAAATCCTGATGTTATTTCACATGCCATAATTTTTATCTGGTTTTAATTGGTTATACTTATGCTAAATCGTTTGATACGAAATATTCTGGGTGTCCAATTTGAACTCCTAGTTTATTTCTTAATCTATATTTCAGTGTATCTGAATTGATATCAAACCAAAGTTGATAATTTGTTGTATCTGATACTAGATCAGTTCCAACAACCATATCACCTGTAGGTCCAATAATTACTCTTTCACTTCCTCTTAATCCGTAGTTACCAACGATTTTTACGTTAGGGTAACCTGGTAGTGGTACTTCATAGAAACCACCTCTTCTTTCTACAGTTGTAGGATCAAAGTGGAATAAGTTTTGAGTAGTTAATCCGTTGATTACTCTTTGGAATACTCTAGTTCCACACCATACAGTTAAGTCACTATCTAATACGTTTGCATCCATCTGTCCTAACATTGAAGTTATTTGGTCGTATGCAGTTGAACCTGTAATTGCAGTAGCACCATCACCTGTAGCTACAACAACACCTGTTGTTGAACCACTAATAAGTGCTTTGAATCCATCCGCATTTGGTGTTACAGTTGAGTTAGCGAATTGTGATCCACTTACTGCGTTCCAAAGGAATTCATCATTAGATTGTTGTGCTTTTTGAACTAACTCAGTAGTTAGATCATTAAGAATAGTCATTGTTTCTTCATAAGAACCTGCTGGTAANGCAGAAACACCTAAGTATTTATCTGTTAAGTCTTGTAGGTTCCATGAATCATAAGCAGTTCTTTTAGTAACTGTTATGTTTCTTTGTGTGAATTCTGCTGATCCAGATGCTGTAGTTACGGCATTACCTCCTTGGAAGTAAGGATCTACTGAGATAAGGTTAAGTGGCTCTTGGAATTTAATTCCCTCTTGCACTTGCACATACTCTGTAGTATTACCTTTGTATACTGTATCTAGTACAATCTTTCCAGCAGTTTCGTTGTTAAAATCATTTAACGCTGATACATTTAAGCTCATAATTTAAATTATTTTTTGGTTATTGTATTTAATTTTTCTAACATATTGAAGTATCTTCTTTCATTAAGTGGTTTTTCTTCATTGTTAGTTTTTGCTTTTGAAAAGTTAGATGCCACTACTGATTCCTCAGCTGGTTCAGATGAAAATGCAGACATTTTTTCTTCAATGTCTTTCATTCTTTCATCTATTTTCTTCATCTTTTCTTCTACCACTTCACCGATTACCTCGATGATATCCTCAAGAGAAGCCATATTAATTTCTTCCTCGATTACTTTTTCCTCAAATTTTTCATCAGTAGTTGCTTTAGTTTTATCGTCAGTTTCAACTTCCTCAGTTACAGACATTTCTTCTGTTACTGATTTCATATCTTCTTCTTCTTCAGCTAATCCTTCACTACCTTCTCCTGCCTCATCTGGTCTTTTCATTCCAGTAATGATGCTGTCTGCATCTAAAGTTATAGACATACCACTTTTAGTAATATGATCTCCTTCAGGTGCATCCTTTAATTCGCCGTCAACTTCAACAAATACCTTATCTCCAACAGCGAATTCACTGCCTTTGTCATTAGATATTTTTGTTCCGTCTTCTAGCGTAGCGGTAGCAAATTTTTCTTCAACTACTTCTGAAGCTTGAGGTTCAACTAAGCCAAATGTTTGTTTAGCTAGTTCTCTAAGTTCATCTTTAGTCATGATTTATTTTTTTTTAAAGATTAAAATTTAATTATATAGAATAATTCTACAATAAATACTAAATATCCCCATCCCTTAAAAATCCTTTAATGTTTTTATCGTCTTCCCCTCTTTCGCAATATTTATGGATGTCCCAAAAATTGGGATGAAAGTAAAATAAATTAAAAACAATGGACAAATTAGAAAGAAAAAAATACAATTACGAGTATTACAGAAAAAATAAAGCAAAAAGACGTGAATGGAATGTATTAAATAGTGAACACAGAAAAGAATATTATAAAAAATATAATAAGAAAAACCACGATAAACAGGAAGAACAAAATAGAAAACTGAATAATTCAATACCACCAGCAGTATATTGTATAAAAGAAGATAATGAAATAGTTTACGTTGGATATTCTAAAGTTCCTTATAAACGTAGAGCATGTCATTTATCAGTAAATAAATTTGGTGGTGTGATTAATAATTCTTCTGTATCACAAGCTATTACAGATGGACTTTTAGATAGAGATAAATTAACTTTTGAAATATTAGAATTTGTTGATAGTAGAGATATGGGTAAACAGGTAGAAAAAACGTATATTATGCGATACCAACCTAAAATCAATACCTATATTACAGGTAAAAAAAGACGTCCTAATTCTACTTCTTCGTCTCTTTAATGATTTTAATAATATTATAAGTTATTGCTGATAGCAATGCTAAA
>JGI20158J14315_10002004_pt1 | contig 14468 bp, 9 predicted proteins | sample COG_08_FD_14315 | JGI IMG/M metagenome (IMG submission 14315)
TAAGTTATCAAAGGTGTTGCAGGAATAAATCACTTAAAAACATTAGAATACCAGATAAGGTTGGAACAACAATTACCACAAATATTACTGGTTCGCTGCGGTACGGCTGCAATAACTCTCCAATATTTAAAAGTTCACCTCCAATCGCTATTTGTTTAGGAAGCGAATTTAACTTCAACCATAGTGCAAGAGATGATGATGGCGATTCTTTGGTCTACAAGTTTTGTGATCCTTATTCTGGTGGTTCAGACGCGGTTCGAAATCCAGGACCACCAAACAGCATAATGCCCATTCCTGCGACTAAGCCACCCTATAATGTAGTTCCGTGGAGCGCAGGGTATTCCGCCACAAATCCTTTCAACATTGTTAATCCATTTCAGATTGACCCAATCACGGGTCAAATAACTGGAATTCCAATACAAACAGGACAGTACCTATATGGCATTTGTGTAGATGAGTATCGCAACGGAATTAAGATTGGCGAGACGCGCAGAGAGTTTCAAGTAAATATTGTACCCTGCGAAAGTAATACTGAGGCTAAATTTGTCGCACCTCTTCCGTGCTCAGGAATGAAGCATGAGATGGTTAATAACAGTATAACATCGAGAACTTTTCAGTGGGATTTTGATTTGGATAACCCAGGAATTTTAACATCGACTTTAAAAACCCCAACGTTTACCTTTCCGGATACTGGCACCTATAAAATTCGTTTAATTGCAAACCCTCAATTCGACTGCGCAGACACCATCGAGAAGTTGGTTCAGGTTTACCCTCCAATAAACCCAGAAGTTTTAGGATATCAATATGCGTGCTTGTCTAATCCTGTTTTTAAGTTTTCGACTACTGGCGAATATGAACCCTACACAAGGATTTATTGGACTTTTGGTCAAGGTGCTAGCATAAGAGCAGATACCGGTGAAGTTACTCAAGAATTTAATTATCCGCAGTTAGGTGCATTTGACATGACCGTAATTTTGACACATGCTGTTTGCAGTGCAGAGGTAGAACTAACGCCCAGTGTGATTGCAAACCCTGAATTAAAATTAGAGACTCGAAATACTGAGGGTTGCGCGCCATTATTGGTTCAATTGGAGAATTTGTCAGCATCCGAGAGCCCACTGGTAACTAACTGGGCGCTTACAAATACTTTGCGCTCAAGTTCAACATCAACCAACGCTAAAGAGCGGTGGAGGTTCGATAAACCAGGGAATTATAATATCTCATTCATTAGCTATACCCAAGATAAATGTATAGATACTTTAGGGCCAGTTGACATTTCAATTAAAGTTTATGAGAGCCCATCGGCAGGATTTACCCTATCTGATACTTTAGTTAGTATTTTTAGTCCTGAAGTAGAGGTATTCTCAAACCCCAAAAGAGCAAGTGATTGTGATTTATTTGTTGGAAGTTTAGAACCTGAGAACGGTTGTAGCGGACTTTTTCTGTTCGATAAACCAGGTGTTTACAGAATAAGTCAATTGGTTGCCAATGAAAACGGATGCACTGACACCTTGTCTAAAACGGTTACAGTTGAAAATGAATACGCATTTTTTGCTCCTAATTCTTTTACACCGAATACTGATGGTAGGAACGAAGAATTTAGGCCCGTCGTAATCGGCGCTAAAGAATATCAACTAACCATACACGACCGATGGGGGCATATAATATTTACATCAAATGACCCGAAAATTGGTTGGGATGGCACAAATTTAATAAAGCAAGAAATGGCGCCAATTGGCGTTTATTTATATCAAGCAAGGGTAATGGACTATTTAGACGAATTTCATTTTTACAGTGGTGAAGTGAACTTGTTCCGATAAGCATTGAGCGGACAGAACGAAAAGCACATTTTTTAAAATTCAAAATTTATTTACTGCTCTTTTCTAAGTTTGCAGCCTAAAATATAGTGCCATGGAATTTCAGAACATACTTACAGACACACAAGGAAGCATTCAAACGATTACGATTAATCGTCCCAATCAGTTAAATGCATTAAATAAGCAAACGATAGAAGAGTTAAGTGCCGCATTTACAAATGCTGAAGCTGACGCTGAAACTCGAGTGATTATCATTATAGGTGCTGGAGAGAAAGCTTTTGTAGCTGGTGCAGATATAAAAGAATTTGCGAATTTTAATGTTGAGCAAGGCGCTGAATTGGCCAGAAAGGGACAAGAAACGCTATTTAATTTGGTTGAGAATCTGAGAACTCCAGTTATTGCAGCTATTAATGGGTTTGCTCTAGGGGGTGGACTTGAACTAGCCATGAGTGCTCATATCAGAATTTGTTCGGATAGTGCGAAAATGGGACTACCTGAAGTTTCTTTGGGAGTGATTCCTGGGTATGGTGGAACTCAGAGGTTACCCCAATTAATTGGAAAAGGGCGTGCCAATGAATTGGTGTTTACTGCCCAAATGATTTATGGTGCTAGAGCGCATGAAATTGGCTTGGTAAACCATTGCGTATCTCCAGAAATGCTTATGGAAACTGCATTGAAAATTGCCACTAAAATCTCTAGAAACTCTCCTACAGCTATTGGTTTTGCAATTGATGCAATTAACGCCGGGTTCGTTGACGGAAAAAACGGTTTCGATGCAGAGATTGACGCTTTTGGTAAAGCTTTTGGAACTGAAGATTTTAAAGAAGGAACTACTGCATTTGTTGAGAAACGGAAGCCGAGTTTTAGTGGGAGGTAATTACTCACTATAATGAATATCCTTCTCCGCAATTAACTCCAAGTTTTTATAGCGTCGCATAAGTTGCGTTAAGGCAACAACATCCTTTTCACAGTATTCCTTTATACGCGAAAGATTTTTCTCCTTGTAATATACAGCTCCAACCATACTGCCGTCAATATCATCTTTTGGCGTTGGGATATCAAAAATGGCCGTCAATAAATTGAGTGACGTATAGTTTTTATAATCCCCGAATTTCCACAATTCTAAGGTGTCTAAATGTTGAACTTCCCAAGGCTTTTTTCCTGCAATATTCAGAATGCCTGGTAATGGAATGCCATTGATTAGTAATCGCCTGGCGATATATGGAAAATCGAATTCTTTACCATTGTGTGCACAAAGCAATTGATAAGGGCTGCTATAATACTGGTTGAGCATTTCGGTAAATTCGTGCAGCAACTCCAACTCATTATCACTGAAAAAAGACTTTAAACGAATTTCACCTTCTCGAATGTAACCGACTGAAATACAAACGATTTTACCAAATTCAGCATAAATTCCAGCACGATCATACAACTCTTCTGGAGATTCTTCATTTCGGGCAAGGAAGCCTGCTTTTGTATCCCAAAGTTTTTGTAGTCGCTCTGGTACANCCTTATAATTTTCGAATTGTGGAACAGTTTCAATATCAAGAAACAGGACTTTATTTAGATTAATTTTTTCAAGCATGGTCAACTAATTTGACCTTAAAATTAAACTATTTATTTTTATTTCCATTCTACGATGAGCTTGCCCATACTTTTTCGGCTTTCTAAAAAATCGTGTGCTTCACCAATTTCACTAACTTTAAAAACGCCACCAACGTGCGGTTTACAAATTCCTTTTTTATACAAATCAATGACTTGATTCATGCAAAAGTTCATTAATTCGGGTTTTTCATCAGCAATACGCAGCATATTAACTCCAGCCCAGATTTGCGATTTCATAATGTTTGTTGCGGGTGAGTGAAAGCCAAACCCAAAGGCTACTTTTAATAAGGACAGAAATCCTTTTTTCTCTCTGGAGCTTGCTCCAAAAGGAACAATTCGACCACCGTAGGCAAGTACTTTCAGAGACTTTTTAAAATTAGAACCACCTATTGGGTCAAAAATAACGTCCACACGTTTTCCACTTCTTATCTTTTTTATTTCTTCAACAAAATCATTTTCCAGGTAGTTTATCGGAAAATCAACTCCAATGGATGATAAGTATTCAAGTTTTGCAGCTGAGCTAGCTGTTCCATAAACAATGGCTTTTTTCCATTTTAACAATTGGACGAGCGCAGTTCCAACTCCTCCAGCAGCAGCATGAATGAGCACATGCTCTCCTGGGTAGACATTAATAGCCTCAAATCCACTAAACCATGCCGTACAATACTGGGTTGCCATTGCGGCCGCCTCGCCATTTGACATTTCATTTGGGATTTTTGCAACAGCTAACTGAGGGGTAACCACCTTTTCAGCATAAGAGCCAAATCGAGTAAAAGCCACAACTCTATCTCCGACAGAAACTGTTTTAACATTTCCTCCAATTTCAAGCACAGTGCCTACAGATTCATATCCCAAGACAGCGGGAAGCGGAGGGCAGTCGTTGTAAATTCCCTTTCGAGCCATAACGTCGGCAAAGTTTAATCCAAATGCATCAACTTGGATTAGAACATCATCCAGCCCTGGTTTTGGATCTTTAGTTTCTGCTACTTCAAATGCTTTCTGACCGACAGCGCCAAACGTTTTAAGTTGAATTACTTTCATTTAATTTGAGCTTTTAAGATTTCTAATTCGCTTGAAAATGCTTGTTGAATTGGAGCTTCTAAGGTCTTTATTTTGGAAATTGTTTTTTCCAAAAATCGCTTATGTTCTTTTGATTCTGAGCGAAAGGGTTTGTGATTGACTGCAGATATTATTTCCTGAATTTGGTGAATTGCCTTTCTTGTTTCCTCTTCAAAAAATGTAGCTGAGAGTTTTTCCCAGATATATTCTATTGCTTCTTCACTAGGGTGTACGTTGTCCTTTCCATAAAAGCGGTAGTCTCTAAGATCGTCCATCAGCCATTCAAAAGCGGGAATATATTTGGTGTTTGTAGTAGCCTCAATTATTTGATGAGTCGCGCTAACCAACTCTGCTTTTGAACGATTGTTTTCAATTATTCCATCCTTTATATGTCGAACTGGACTAACCGAAAAAAATATTTTTATATTAGGATTCAATTTTTGCATTAATTGAATTACTTCAATGCCTGAGCTTGCAATTTCAGCATTGCTGGTAAGTTTTTTATCGAAATTACTGGAAGGTATTTTATGACAATTCGCTGCAATTTTCCCTGTTGATTTTACCTCAAACCCCCAAGCAGTTCCAAAAGTTATGAAAATATAATCTGCTGATTTTAGTTGATTGCGAAGGTTCTTTTGTTGCTCATTTAGAGAGTTTAAAAACTGTAATTTTTCACTTCCAAAATGTTGAGAATGATGTTGCCATGAAAAAATAGCATCGTCTCTTTTGACCAAATCATTTTCAGAAAAAGGTTGGTCTTTTATAGCTCGAGATATTGTTTCTAAAATTGGAAATGGATGAAAAATTATTCCATTAGGATTTAATACCACATTAAACTTAAGAGCAAGAAATTTTCCCCCAAAATTGTCGGCAAAACAGCTGCCAATAAAAATGAGTTTAGACGAATGATTAATCCCACAATCACCAGCTTTCCAGCTAAGTTCAGTTCTGAAATTCATTACATTAAATAAATAATTTAGCCATACTATTCAAAAATTCAAATTTGGTCTAAATTTGATAGAAATCTAATCTGAATATTTTATGGCTTCTGAAGACCTTAATAATGACGAAAATACCAAAGAAAGTAAAACTAAAAAAATCGTCGAAAATGTTGTTGAAAAGGTAATCCCAGAAGAACATAAAGCACATTTAAGAACATCGATTCGTAGCATTTTAAGAGGAATAAGGCATTATCTGAATATTCGAGAAGGTGTTGATATTGAGGGTGCTACAGCTGCTATAAAAAAGGATGTTGAGTTCAAGGGATACAACGTTTATATTTTAATTTTCTCGATATTTATTGCGAGTATTGGGCTAAATGTAAATTCTACTGCAGTAATAATCGGAGCCATGCTTATTTCGCCTTTAATGGGTCCGATTGTAGGTGTGGGTTTAGCTGTCGGAACGACTGACATAAAGTTACTTACCAGGTCGCTTAAAAATTTAGGCGTTACGGTTGCATTTTCTGTCGCTACAGCTTGGTTGTATTTTACTGTGTCTCCAATTAGTGCAGATAGTCACGAGCTGCTAGCACGAACAACACCAACTATTCTCGATGTTTTGGTTGCCGTTTTTGGGGGATTAGCTGGGATAATGGCCAGTTCTAGAAAAGAAAAAACAAATGCGGTACCGGGTGTGGCAATTGCAACTGCACTTATGCCTCCTCTTTGTACGGCAGGTTACGGGCTAGCTACAGGACATTTCAATTACTTTTTTGGAGCATTTTATCTGTTTTTACTCAATTCTATATTTATCAGTTTAGCCACTGTTGTAGTTGTTCGTTATGTTGGTTTTCCTAAAGTTGATTTTATCAATCCTGAGCGTGAAAGAAAAGTAAAGCTCTATATCTATGCTTTTGTTATCGTTGTAATTACGCCTTCTGGATTTATTTTTTGGAATGTAATTCAAGAAACTATCTTTAATCAGAAAGCGACTCAATTTATTGCTGAGCACATTGATTCTGAATCTACTTCTGTAATAAATTCAATGGTGGAATACAATAGCAAAGGAAGTACGATAAAGCTTTTTTTAATGGGTGATAGACTTTCAGACCTACAAATTAGTGATTTAGAAAATAAAATGACAATGGCTGAGCTTGAAAATTGTAGGCTGATTATTCGTCAAGACAAGGACATTGCTGGTGATTTAGAAAATGATATTTCTGGTAAACTAAAAACAGAATTAAAGAGTGGAATAATCGAAGAAATGTTTACTCAAAACCAAGAAATTCTAAAAGAACGAAATCAAGAAATTCGTGAACTGCAAACTAAACTCTCGGGAATGTTTGGTGATTCACTGCCAGATTACGTGCTTAGGAAAGAGGTGTATGTGAATTATCCTGAAATCGAATCCAATTATTTTGCGAAGATTGAACACAAACTTAAAGACGGAAAAAGTGACACCATTCCAACAGTATTTGTTCGCTGGAAAGAGGGTACAAAAAAGAAGGAGATAGCACTTCAGAAGGAGAAACTTGGTGCTTGGTTGGCTGTACGGTTTAGAGCAGACACGGTTAAAGTAATCCAGTATTGATTAGGCTTTTTCTAAGGTGAATGTAAAAGAAGATCCTTTTTCCAGTTCGCTAGTAACACTTATTGTTTGATGGTGAGCATCTAAAATGTGCTTGACGATTGCCAAGCCTAACCCTGTGCCACCGATATGTCTCGACCTACTTTTATCGACACGATAAAAACGCTCAAATAGCCGTGGAAGGCTTTTACTATCTATTCCAATGCCATCATCTGAAATGTCTACATGAATTAATGGAGCGTGGCTAGTAAGATCAATGGTCGTGGTGCCCTTTTCTTTACCGTAATTAATACTATTTACAATAAGATTGGTAAGCACTTGGTCGATTTTTGATTTATCCGCCCGAACGTTTATTTCCTTCGTTTTCGGAATTTTCACTTTTAATTTTACCTTATTATCGCTCGCTTTATCTTGCAAATTTTCTGCAATTTGATGCACTAATTCGACAAGATTAAATTTTGAAATGTTTAAATAATCGATTCCTCCTTCAAGTTTAGTAATTCTATCCAAGTCAGTGGTGAGATTCTCTAGTCGTTCTACATTGTCCGCAGCTTTTTCCAAAAATTTATTGCGAATAGATTTATCGTCTACTGCTCCTTCTAGCAGGGTTAAAATATTTCCTTGAATAATAGTAATTGGAGTTTTGAGTTCGTGTGATAAATTACCAATGAACTCACGCCGGAATTCGGCTTGCTCTTTCAAGCTAGATATTTCTTTTCTATAGTCCTGAGCCCAATTTTCTACATCTTTATTTACCTCTCGGAATACATCTTTACTCATATCAATTTTCATATTGGAAAGAGGGCGTCCAATTTTTTCCTGATGAATACTTCTATAAATGAGTTTTATTTTTTGGTCAATAAAGCGCTCCATTAAGTAATAGAAAATCCCGTATGAAGCAAAATAGGTGATAATGGGAAACAGCACTAATATCCACAAACTTAGTTTAAAGTTCAGCGCTGCTAAAGATGCAATGGAAACCAAAATACACGCTACAATAGCAGATAATAGACCTGCGCGTAAGGCAATTTTACGGGGAGAAAGGGTTTTCATTTATTTCCCAAATTTATACCCTACGCCCTTAATAGTCTTTATGTATTTATCACCAATTTTTTCTCGCAACTTTCTAATGTGCACATCAATGGTTCGATCTCCAACGACAACCTCATCTCCCCACACAGAACTTAGGATGGTTTCACGTGTAAAAACTTTACCAGCTTGAGAGGTCAACAAACTCAACAGTTCAAATTCCTTTTTAGGTAAATTCAATTCTTTACCATCAACCTTTACAAGATATCGCTCCCTGTCTATATAAACACCTTGAACATCTTCCTGAGCAACTGGCCCAGATGGTGACCTTCTTAACATTGCTTTAATGCGGGAAACCAATACCCTTGGTTTGATGGGTTTTGCAATGTAATCATCCGCACCAGCATCAAAGCCGGCAATTTGAGAATAGTCTTCATTTCGAGCAGTTAGAAAAGTGATATAGGTATTTTTTAATTTCTTATTGTTTTTGAGTTCAATGCACGTTTCCATTCCGTCCATTCGCGGCATCATAACATCAAGTAGAATAAGGTCTGGAACAACTTTGTCTGCAATTTCAAGGGCTTCAATTCCGTCCAAAGCGGTGTAAGTATCAAAGCCTTCTTTTTTTAAGTTATACTCTAGGACATCTAGAATGTCTGGCTCGTCATCAACCAATAAAATTTTGTGCTTTGTTTCCATCGTTTTGTTCTTTTTTAACTTCTCAAATTTTGACTTATCCTTTCCCATGTACATTAAACTAAGGTTATGTAAAAATTAATTTAAAATTTCAAAGAAAACACATTTGATTGTCTTAAAAAACAGAACTGCTTAATAGTTTATAACTATCCTTAAATAATTGGTTTTTAGCATTTTGTGTAAATAAATATATACCAGCAAAGTAGGCTTAAATGAGCCTTGGTTAAGCATAGTGCTTCGTAACATTATTATAACCATCAATTAACTGAAGAGAAAGGCGAATTCAAGAGGGTGTGGTGTTCATTTGTATCGGATTTAAAACGAAATAGAATCTTTAAAAACAATTGAAAATGAAACGAGCAAATTTGACAATTAGGACTTTAATGGTAACCGGCTTATCTCTAGCCATTGCAGGAGGAATGACTTCTTGTAAAAAAGAAGGTTGTACGGACTCAGCCGCAACTAATTATGATGAGAAGGCGAAGAAGGACGATGGGTCCTGTATTTTACCAACTCCAGATCCTGTTGGACCAACGCAAGGAGCTGAAACCAAAACTGGAAAAATTTCTGCTGATGAAACTTGGACTTCTAATATCATATACACATTGAACGGGAAAGTAATTGTTGAAAGTGGTGCAACGTTAACTATAGAAGCAGGTACAATTATTAAAGGAGCTGAAGGGCAATTAGCTTCTGCATCTGCGCTTGTGGTTGCTCAAGGTGGCAAGCTAATGGCTGAAGGTACAGCTGAAAAGCCAATAATTTTTACTTCTGTTTTGGACAACATCACTTACGATCAAAAGGTAGGCACGAATCTTAAGAAGACGGATAATGAGAAATGGGGCGGAGTTGTTATCTTAGGTAAAGCAAAGTCAAGTACTGAGAATGGCGATACGGAAGGTAATATAGAAGGGATACCTGCTTCTGATGGTTATGGAAAGTACGGTGGTGCTGATGATGCAGATAATTCTGGCATAATGTCTTACGTTTCCATTCGTCATGGAGGAATCTCTATCGGAGAAGGTAACGAATTGAATGCATTAACATTAGGTGGTGTAGGTAATGGCACCAAAATTTCAAACATTGAAATTTATGCTACACTTGACGATGGCATTGAGTGCTTTGGTGGTTCTGTTGATATTTCTGATGCTTTAGTTTTCTACCAAGGTGATGATGGAATCGATTTAGATCAAAATTATTCAGGTACTATATCAGGTTTTGCGGTAATACACGGAGACGGCATTGGAACTGATGAAGCTTTAGAAGTGGATGGGCCAGAAGGTTCGACGTACACTACAGGTAAATTTACATTAACGAACGGTATTTGCAAAACAGAAGGCGCTAAAGGAACTCCTGGAGATTTTAAATCAGGTGCGCAAGGAAACGTTACTAACGTAACTTTTATGTATACAGGTGCTGATAAAAAAGCTATAAAATTCAGAACGAAGTTTGATGATGCTACTGCTTGTAATCATAAATCTGACGCTTACAAAAATCTTATTGATGGAAACTTAACTTTTACAGGAGTTAAATCTGATGCTGACATTGATGTTTACGACGGTGATAATAATGATCCTGCGATTTGTACACAACAATTGACTGATGCATTAGCCAGCGGGAAAGCTAAAGTTGTTATCAGCGGAAGCGGTTCTTCTTATGACTACAAAACCAAATTTTCTTGGGGAGCTGCTGCAAACAATGGCGAGCTTAACTAAGTTAAAACACTTAACCATTTGGTAATATACTGTTAAACTAAATGGTAATACAAGGCTACCCTGCTGCAATACTTTTGCAGCAGGGTTTTTGCATCCTAAACAACACTATGAAAATGAATAAAATACTCGGTATTCTTGTCTTTCTTCTTTTGGTGAATGCAACATTTGCTCAGCAAAAACAGGGGTTTGTAAGAGGTAATATTTTAGATGGGGACTTTGGAGGAGCGCTTATAGGCGCAACTATTTCTCTTGCAGATAGCCCAAGTAAGGGCACAATTGCCGATTTAGACGGTAACTTTTCATTGCCTTTAGATCCTGGTCCATATAAAATCAATGTTTCTTTTATCTCTTATGCTACACAAACTTTTGATGTGGTAGTGAAGCCAGGAGAGGTTGCTATGTTGGATGTTACGCTTTCCTCTGCAGCCGAAGAGCTCTCTGCATACACAGTTGAAGCAAAGGTTCGAAGAACTTCTGAGGTTGCTATGCTCATGGACATGAAAAAAGCAAGTACCGTTAGTGATGGCATGTCTGCTCAGACGTTCAGAAAAAATGGTGATAATGACTTAGGAGGAGCGATAAAAAGAGTTACTGGTGTTACCGTTCAAGATGGTAAACATGTATATGTGCGAGGCCTGGGAGATCGCTACACAAAAACTACACTAAATGGAATGTCAATACCTGGTTTAGACCCAGATAAAAACTCAGTTCAAATTGATATTTTCCCAACAAATGTTTTAGAAAACGTAAGTGTATCGAAAACATTCACGCCTGAATTGGATGGTGATTTTACAGGAGGTTTAATTGACGTAGTAACAAAGAAATTTCCTGATGAAAAATCAAGTCAAGTCAGTATTGGTTTGACGTACACACCAGGTCAACATTTTAATAGTGATTATATTCTTTATAATGGAGGCTCTTTAGACTGGGCAGCTTTTGACGATGGCTCTAGAAAACTAGGTATCGGTAAAAACACGCAGATACCAAACGAGGTATTAAACGATCCCAATTTGGAAAAATTTACAAGGGCGTTTAACCCTCAATTAGGAACAAAAAGCAAAACAGCGCTTCCGAATGGTTCTTTTGCCTTCAGTCATGGCAACCAAATTAATACTTCAGACGACAGAACTTTTGGATACAACGCGGTATTCAACTACCGAAATGAAACTACATTTTATGACTTTGAATCCAATGACTATTTGAAGAACAATGACCTCTCTAATAATGAAATGTTAGTGCAAAGAACAAGACAAGGGCCTATTGGAAAGAATAATGTACTTTGGAGTGGACTATTATCTGGGTCTTACAAAAAAGGTAAGAGTGCTTATTCTGTGACTTTGTTAAATACTCAGGCGGCAGAAGCAACTGCTACACAAAGAATTAATAAAGATGTGGAGCAAAACCAGTCCACTTTGATAGAAGATATACTTACCTACCAGCAAAGAACGCTTTCGACACTGATGTTTAATGGTCAGCATAAATTCGGTTTTGTTCAGTTGAATTGGGGTAATGCAACTTCGTATTCAAGAGTTTATGATCCGGACTTCAGGGAAACACGTATTTCTGTTACCGATGGAGACACGACTTTAGCGACTGGAACTGGAGCTGGTATCGATCGCTTTTGGAGGGATTTAACAGAGATAAATAACTCGTCTAAAGTTGATGCTAAAGCAGAGTTTGAAAAAATTACGATTAAAGCTGGAGCAAGTGCTACAATGAAGTGGAGAAGTTTTGAAACAATTAGTTTTAAGCATCGACCTGTAGACATAGGAGATGTTTCTATAGACCCAGATTGGTACTTACAAGAAGATAACATTTGGGTTGCACCAAGCGATCCAGCTGGAGATGGATCCGGCACCTTCACCATTGGAAACTTTCAACCTGCAAATCAGTACCAAGCAAGACAAAATCTATTTGGTGGATATGTAAGTGCTGAACAAAAGTTCTTTAATAGGTTAAGAGTCATTTATGGCGTTAGATTGGAGCAAGTTAGCATGTTCTATACTGGTGAAAATAATACAGGTTCTGTAGTTTATAATGATACGAATACTTTGAATGAACTAAACATTTTACCCTCTTTAAATACGGTTTATGAATTAACCGATAAAATGAACTTAAGGGCTGCTGTTAACAGAACGGTTGCTCGTCCAACTTTTAGAGAAAAGTCAATTGCTCAAATTTATGACCCAATTACTAAAAGAACATTTAGTGGTAACTTAGGTGTTGAGCAGACTTATATTAATAACTACGATTTAAGATGGGAATACTTTTTATCGTCAAAAGAGCTGATTTCTGTTGCTGGTTTTTATAAGCAGTTTGATGGGCACATAGAAATGGTATCCTATCAATTAAACCCTGATGAAATTACCCCAAGAAATAGTGGGCTGGCAACAGTTGCTGGTGTGGAGTTTGAAGTTAGAAAAGCAATTGTAAAACCTAATGACTCAAGCGGCGGTAATTGGAATAAGCACTTAAGCCGATTTTTTGTATCCACAAATTTATCATTAGTACAATCTCGAGTTGATATGACTACTGTTTTGGTTGAAGATGAAACGAGTGATCCTAATGAAGTAGCTGAAACAGAACTTGAAAATAGACAAAGTAACGCAAGAGTTGGTCAAAACATTGACCGTTATAGATCAATGTCGGGTCAATCACCATACGCAATCAACGTTTCTTTAAGTTATGAACTTCCAGACAATTCGACTAGTGTATCAGTTTCATATAACGTCCAAGGAGAGCAACTCACGATTATAGGTTCAGGAAGAGTTCCAGATATTTATACGATTCCATTTCATAGTTTAAACCTTAATGCCTACCGAAAATTTGGTGAAAAAATGAACCACCGAGTTACCATTTCGGCTGGCAACTTGCTAAACGAGGACAGAACGCTAGTTTTTAAATCGAATGGAGCAGAAAATCAAATTTTTACTTCATTTAAGCCTGGAATTGGTATTGGAGCAAAGTATACGTATAGTTTCTAAGCTATTTAGCACTTTATAAAAGAAATGGATGCCTTTGCACTTTGCAAAGGCATTTTCATTTTGCTCCTGTTATACTAAAACAGGTAAATAGACGTAAGCTAGTGTGCAACACATTTTTCTAATTTCCCTTTTAGGCATCGCCATATTAACGTCTTGTAAAAAACGAGAAATTGAACTACCTCCTTTTCCTGACGAATACACTCGCAGTTTCGAAAAATTTTACGGTGGAGATAAAGAAGATAGAGCAAATGAAATAGCCATTCTAGATGACGCACTTTATGTAGTTGGAACTACCGAAAGTGCAGGTGAAGGAGCAGGAGATATTCTTCTTTTGAAAATTGATGAGCTAGGAAAAGAGTTATTTCGAAAAACTTATGGAGGTATAGGTGCAGAAGAAGGTGAAGGAGTTATTACACTAGCTGACAATAACTTGCTCATAATTGGATCGACTGAAAGTTTTGGAGCTGAAAAGGAAATTTGGTTAATAAAAGTGGATGCTAATGGTAAGGAAATTTGGTCAAGAACATTTGGTGGTCCAGCTTATGATGCCCCTTTTGATGCAATTGAGCACAGTAATGGAGAAATTTCAGTTCTAGGAAGTTCAACAAGCTTCGGAACAGGTGATTTGGATATTTTATACGTCCGATTTTCGGCCTTGGGAGATGTTCTGTTCCATAAAGTTTACGGCGGAGCAAAAACTGATGGGGGTGCTGATATCATAGAAACCAAAGATGGAAACCTCATGATGTTTTGTTATACAGCGAGTCAGGGAGCAGGTGATAGGGATTTTTTGTTGCTAAAGACTAACCAGCAAGGAGATTCTTTATGGTCAAAAACTTATGGCGGCGCAGATTATGAGGAAAGTCAGACCATGCGATTATTGGATGATGGAGGCTATTTACTTTGTGGGCACTCTGCAAGCACAGATCCAATTCATAACATGTATGCTATTCGTTTAAATGAGGACGGTTCGGTATTGTGGGAGAAGAATTATGGAGGCCTCATGCATGATGGGGGACAAGCTGCAATAATTA
>JGI20158J14315_10002009_pt1 | contig 14445 bp, 14 predicted proteins | sample COG_08_FD_14315 | JGI IMG/M metagenome (IMG submission 14315)
AGGGGGAGATTCTTCTAAAGCTAAGTTAAGAGCTGCAAATATATTAAAGATACCGATTATCATGCTGGTGCGACCTGACTACTCAGGTATAAATAGTGTTAACAGTATATACCAATGTTTAGAGTGGGTGAGTGAGATTGATAAAAATAGAAAATGAGCAAGCGTTAAATAACGCTTTAAGTGAGTTAGTCAAAACTGATTCTGATATGGCCAGTGTTATTAAGAGTGTGGGAAAAGTAAACCTTAGGAATCGAGAAGATGGGTTTCAAGCGCTTTTAAGANCTATTGTTGGGCAACAATTAAGTGTTAAGGCTGCGGCGGCTATATGGGCCAAGTTAGAGCTTGCAGGTTTAATTTTGGAACAAAATATAAATTTTTGTACAGATGAAAAATTACGAGAGTGTGGCCTGTCTCGACAAAAAGTAAAATATACTCGAGCGCTTGTTGCTGCTGAAATTGACTACAACGAACTTCGTTCTTTAACAACAGATCAGGTCATAGAGGTTTTAATTAAAGTTTCTGGGATTGGACGGTGGACAGCCGAGATATACGCTATGTTTTCACTTAATCACCCAGATGTATTTCCCGCGGGAGACTTAGCTTTGCAAGAAGCAACTCGAATTTTATATGACCTAAAAGATAGACCAAAAGAAAAAGAGATGCGAAGTATTGCGGAAAGATGGAAGCCTTGGTGTAGTGTCGCTTCTTTAGCTCTTTGGGAATATTATGCAAAAAATAAAAATCGTGAAGGTGTTTAAATGACAGTAATTTTAGATAGTAACCGTGTTAACTCACGCTCAGGAGTAGACTCCTCATTAGTTATTTTTTTACATGGGTATGGTGCCAATGGAAATGATTTACTGGGGTTAGCAGATCAATTGTCTGAACACTTACCTGATACTGTGTTCTTAGCACCAGATGCTCCAGAAACTTGCAGTGTAAACCCAGGTGGTTTCCAATGGTTCCCAATCCCATGGATAGATGGTTCCACTGAAGAAGAATCTGAGCGAGGGCTGCTTAGAGCCACTGATGATTTACGGATGTTTATTAAACAATCTATGGAAGAGGAGGGGTTGAGTGAAGCAGAAACAATTTTAATAGGGTTCTCACAAGGGACTATGATGGCTCTACATGTTGGACCAAGAATGGTTGACTCTATTTTGGGAATAATTGGATTTTCAGGACGGATTTTAAATCCAGAATCTCTTTTAGAAGATTGCAAGAGTAAACCGCCAACTTTACTTATTCATGGAGATCAGGATGATGTCGTTCCATTTTCATCACTGTCTACTGCAGAATCTACTCTACAAGAATGNGGTTTTGAAGTTGAAACACATGTAATGGAGGGCACAGGGCATGGNATATCCCCTGATGGACTGTTGGCTTGTCTAAATTTTATATTACTGCAGTTAGACTTAGTCTGATTCCTCGCAAAGTTATATATAAGTTAGTAAAGGTTTTATGGTGAAACTAAATTAAAATATCTCTTAGATTTATCGAATTTTATTAACCACAGTTGGGTTTTTTAATGCTCTTAAATGTTAGTAATCATTCAGAATCTGATGTTAACAATATTAATTATAAACCGGCTTTAGTTTTGAATGCTGATTACCGGCCTTTATCATATTACCCGTTATCCCTTTGGCCTTGGCAAGATTCTATTAAGGCAAAATATCTTAATAGGGTTTCGGTTCTGATGGAGTATGAGCAAACTGTACGTTCTCCAAGTATGGAAATTCAAATTCCATCTGTGGTTGTTTTAAAGGATTACATACAACCTAAAAGGCATTTAGCCTTTACGCGATTTAATTTATTTTTACGAGATGGGTTTAGCTGTCAATATTGCGGAGGATCTGGAAACTTAACTTTTGATCATATTCTACCAAGATCTCTTGGAGGAGTTACAAGTTGGGAAAATGTAGTTTCTGCATGCTTAAGTTGTAATCAAAAAAAAGGTGCAAAAACATTAAAGCAGGTTGCGTTTAATGTGAAAAAAACCCCAAGGAAGCCAACTGCAGAAGAATTACAAAATATGGGACGTAAGTTTCCTCCAAATTACCTTCATGAAAGTTGGTTAGATTTCTTATACTGGGACGAAATATTAGAAGTTTAAAAGATTATTTAAATAAATAATAAGTGTTTCTTTTTAACGTTTAGTTCTTCTTCGACCGCCCCTATCTATATTTCGGTTTTCATTGAAGTTAACGACTGGTAAACTAACAATAGAGTTTAATATTGGGAATGGCTCAACCGAATTAGGAATATTAGAAGCATTCACAAAATGTTCTTGAAATCTCGGTTCAATTGCCGTTTCAATTTTGTGAATTTCTAAAACTACTTTTTCTATTAAACTCCTGGAACCCATATCCAACAATGCAATTCTAGCTCCAGTCCCAGCAGCATTTCCTGCACTTGAAACCTTTTCTAAAGGACAGTCAGGTATCATGCCTAACACCATAGCGTGTTTAGGACTTATGTGAGCACCAAACGCTCCGGCTAAAACAATTCTTTCAACTTTTTCAACTTCAAATTTATCCATTAAAAGTCTAGCGCCGGAGTACAGAGCAGCTTTTGCCATTTGAATTTCACGAATGTCTTTATTCGTAATTGTAATGCGTGCGCCCCCAATCTCTGTTTCGTCCCAAACAAGATAAGAATTTGTTCTTCCATCAGAAAAGCATCTATCTGTTCCGGTTTGGTCTGCTGAACCAATGAGGCCAGAGGAATCTAAAATTCCTGCAATTCTCATTTCAGCTACCATCTCAATAATTCCAGAACCACATATTCCTGTTACACCAGAGCTCTTGATTTCATCTATAAACTTAGGAGAGTCTGACCACAACTCAGACCCTATGACCTGAAACCTAGGGTTTTTTGTTTTAGGATCAATAGTTACATGTTCGATAGCTCCTGGCGCAGCACGTTGACCACTAGAGATTTGGGCTCCTTCAAAAGCTGGACCTGTGGGAGAAGAACAAGCATATACTCTGTCAACGTTTCCCAAAAGTATCTCTGCGTTTGTTCCAACATCGACAACAAGCAATAATTCAGTGGATTTCCCGGGCTGCTCACTTAAAGCAACTGCAGCAGAATCTGCTCCAACATGCCCTGCTATACATGGTAAAAAGTAGATATGACCGTTTGGATTAATTTTTAACTCTAACTCAGATGCTTTAAAGACTTGTGAGTTTGATGACGCTAGAGCGAATGGAGCTTGTCCAAGCTCGTATGGATCTATGCCGAGTAATAAATGGTGCATCACTGGGTTGCAGACAAACACAGCTTCTAAAATTAAATCTAGTCGGATATCAGAACCATTGCATATGTTTAAGAATAATTCATTGAGACCCTCTCGTACAGCTACTGTCATTTCCTCTGCACCGTTTTTGTTCATCATTGAGTAACTAACTCGGCTCATTAAGTCTTCGCCGTACCTTATTTGAGGATTCATTACTCCAGATGAGGCTAAAACATCACCATTTCTTAAATCACAAAGATGGGCTGCAATAGTCGTCGAACCAATATCTACAGCGAGACCAAAAATTGACCCTTCATAAAATCCAGGCCATATTTTGACAATACGAGGAGGAAATACATTATCACCTAAATAAATAGCACAAGTTACAGTCCAGCCACCTTTTCGTAAAGTTTTTTGTAAAATTTTTAATACATCTAAGTTTGCCGTAACGTCTTGAAGGTTCCACTCAATTTTAAGTGCGTTCACAAGTCTTTCTAAGTCACCGGATGGATCATGCATGTCTGGTTCTTGCACTTCAACATAAAATAATTTTGTTGAGGGGTTCATCGTTATGTCACGAACCTCAGCTCTTTTTCTTATTACCTGCTTATGAACCTGGCTCTCTGAGGGAACGTCTATAACTATATTATCTAAAACAGTAGCCTGGCAGCCAAGCCTTCGTCCTTTAATCAGTCCTCGTTTATCATCATAACGTTGCTCAACTGAGTTCCAAGGACTTAATGCACTTTCTAGTACTACTACACCATGTTTTGAAAAGTCACCAAATGAGGGCGTAACTTGGCATTTTGAGCAAATCCCTCGGCCACCACATACTGAGTCTAAATCTACACCAAGTTGTCTTGCACAATCCAGAATTCGTGTGCCTTGAGGAAAATTACCTCTTTTTCCAGAAGGAGTAAAAATAACTAAAGGATCGGTTTTTTTTTCCATTTCAACTCATAATTCCTAAATTAACTACGACTTCGCCTACTGGTTCTCCGACGGCCACTGTCTCCGTCAGCGGCATTTGTGATCAATTTATTGCTAGAAATCCAAGTACGTCCGTGTGGATCATTATTTGTCAAAAAATTAGCTGCACGGATAGCCTCCATTTCAGATCCAGACCTGGCCTTTGTTGAACCAAGACCTGTCACATTCGCTAGTTTTTCTGGATCAATCCCCTCAGGAATAATTATGCCTAGAGATTCAAGTTCAGTAACTTTTTCCTGAATTTTTCTTTCACTAATTGGAATACTTATCGGGTTCATAATTGCACTAGTCATTCCTGCAGCCATAGCCATTGGAAGGAAAGCATTATTGATTCCGTGCCTATTTGGCAATCCAAAGCTTATATTTGATGCACCACAAGTTGTGTTCACACCTAATTCCTCTCGTAACCTTCTAACTAACTTAAATACCTGCAACCCAGCTGTTCCCATTGCTCCTATTGGCATGACTAATGGATCGACGACTATATCATTTGCAGGTATGCCAAAGTCTGCAGCCCTTTCTACTATCTTTTTAGCCACCTCGAACCGTACATTAGGGTCCTCACTTATACCTGTATCATCGTTTGAGATAGCTACCACAGGAACATTATACTTTTTTACCAAGGGGAGAATAAGTTCTAAACGGTCTTCTTCACCAGTTACAGAATTCAAAAGTGGCGGCCTTCTGCAAGTTCAAGCCCTTTCTCGAGAGCCCCTGGAACAGAGCTATCAATACATAAAGGTATGTCTACAAGAGCTTGAACTAACTCAATTACTTTACCCATTAGCGGAGGCTCAGTTTCATTTGGGTTGGGATTTGAGTTATACACTACGCCAGCATTTATATCTAATATGTTAGCACCAGCAAGAACTTGGGCAATTGCATCAGATTCTACCGTAGAAAAATCACCAGCTTCCAACTCAGCAGCTAATTTCTTACGACCAGTTGGGTTTATCCGTTCTCCAATCACACAAAAAGGTTGATCAAACCCAATTATTACGGTTTTAGTTTTTGATTCTACTACTGTTTGGGTCATTTAATGTTTTTTCCTAAACTTTTTATAGTTTTGATGGTTCTAATTTTCCACCATTATTAGAGATCCATGTGGCATTAGTCTTTATTCCACCTAATGGAAAAAAGTGGATTTGTTCGATATTAAGGTTCCTATCTTTTTCCAATTCATCAACTAAAGAATTTAATATTTCAGTTGGCTCGTAAGGAAGAAGTAGCTTAGTTAAATCTCGCGCACGCTTTTGCAAAACACCCAAAGACGCTCCTACGCCGCATTCAATAGCAAATTTTATAAGGGTTTGCAGTTTTGCTGGTCCGGCTATCCCAATATGGATTGGTATTTCGATACCTGCAGTAGATAATTTACTGGCCCAATCAATTATCGGCTTTGCTTCAAATAAAAACTGTGTTGCTAAACCTACTTTTACATCTGTTCTATCGCTGTAAGCCTGTTTCCACTTTAGAGCACTTTCAACGCTATAGTCACTTCTATTTGCTTCAATATCTTTATTACCTTCAGGATGCCCCGCAAAGTGAATTCTTGTGAANCCNGTTTTATCAAAGAGACCTGTTTCTANTAATTGCATTGAAGAATCGAAATCNCCNATGGGTTTTGGTATTCCTCCAGCTAAAATTAGCGCCTGTGAAACATTAGCCTCATTTTGATACCTAGAAATCCAATCTGCTAATACCGATTTATTTTGAATTATACGTGCTGGAAAATGAGGCATAACTTCAAAACCATCTTTAGAGAGGCGAGCGGCGGTCTTTACCATGTCTTCAATAGGTGTGCCCTCTATATGAGCAATGTATACTCTGGTAGATTTTGGTAGATAGCTGAGAAATCTTCTATTTTCTCAGCAGTTCGTGGCATAACCTCAATAGAAAAGTTCCTGAGAAGTGACCTAGACCTGAAGGGTTTTTCGTTCTTGATTTATTCTTTTTAAAGTTAAATAGCGCCATAATATTTTAATTAACCTTTTATGCTTTCTTGCCATCATTATCTATTAGGGCTTTAAGAGTAGGGTTGTCGTATTCTCCTTCGAGTCTCTCCGCTTCCGCTTTTGCGACGTCTTGAAGGTTGCCATCGACACTGCCTATAGTTTCTTTTCTCCATTCTGAAAGATAGGCATCTGAATCCTTTGCATTAATCTTCATTGCGCATCGATCTATTGCTTTTTCAAATCTTTCAGTAAGTTGAATTTTTGCAGCTTTTCTTCCACTTCCTATAATTACTTGTGCAGGAATATCACGCCAGTATACGATGGTTATTGGTTGCATTTTTTTTCCTTTTTTAAGAAAACTGTTTTTTAACGTTGAACTTTATTTTCTTAATTTGTCAAACTAAATTCAAAAATTCACTTAGAAATTTTATATCGAATTTTTATTTTGTTTGAATGACAAAAATCTAAACTTGTTTGAAGGTAAATTCTGAGGTAACATTACTTATATTTTGATGTGTCAAAAAACGCTTATATGGTAAGAAAATAAATAAGATATGGCATTAAAACAAAAAACAAAATCTAAGATTATTAAGTTCCCTGGAAGTACTCCTAATCAGATTAAGTCAACTAAAGTTCCTCCCTCTGCTGAATTATATGCAGCTTTAGATCTTGGAACAAACTCTTGTCGAATGTTGATTGCACAACCAAATGGAAATCAATTCCATGTAGTTGACAGTTTTTCCAAGACAGTTCAATTGGGAGCTGGGCTGGAAGGTACCGGTAAACTGTCAAAAATCTCAATGGCTAGAACAATTGGGGCATTAATGATTTGTCAGAGGAAACTTCGCCATCATTCTGTGACCCGAATGAGATTAATTGCTACTGAAGCTTGTAGACGAGCTAGTAACGCGGTCGAGTTTATTAATCTAATTGAACGAGAAACAGGGTTGCAATTGGAAATAATACCAGCAGAGGAAGAGGCCAGGTTAGCTGTTATTTCATGTGCTCCTTTAGTTAGTATTAATACAGAGCAACTTCTTGTGGTAGATATAGGGGGAGGTTCTACCGAATTAGTTTGGATTGATCTTTCTGAAGTTCCAAAGGTTGACCGTAGAAAAGCAATTATGAAACTCCATTTAGGTTTTGAGTCAGATAATGACGACTTCCCTAAAGCAAAAGTTGTTGATTGGATTTCTGTTCCATTAGGGGTAGCTACTTTAAAAGAGCAATTTAATGACGTTACGGACGACTCCGCTAAGTTTGCCCTTATGAGTTGGTTTTTTGAAGAAAGCCTTGCCAACTTTGCTCCTTATAAGGATGGCATACAAACGAAAGAAGGTTTCCAGATAGTTGGAACTTCTGGAACAGTGACAACTGTTGCGGCATCTCATCTTGGGTTAGATAGGTATGACCGAGGAAAAGTGGATGGGTTGCGAATGACATCTCCTCAAATTGAAAATGTAATACAAAGTTATTTGGCCTTAGGACCTGAAGGAAGAAGAATGGACCCACGGATTGGTAAAGATAGGCATGTTTTAATCATGTCAGGGGCAGCTATACTTCAGGCTTTAATGCGTATTTGGCCGACTGATAGAATGAGTGTGGCAGACCGGGGCTTGAGAGAGGGTCTTTTGTACGCCCAAATGAGCCAAGATGGTGTCCTAGAGGAAGGTGCGTGAAGTACAAAAAACTTGTTTAATTTGAATTACAATCAAAAGCTTTACCCGTTACAGAAGAAGCCATATATGTGTTTTTTTTGACTACTTTCTGATAGATAGGTTAACACGCTATGACAAAGATAAATGACGGCCGCGGTTCTCGAGACTTAAGAGTTAAGGTAAAAACCTCACGTGGTCGAAAGATATCCTCTACCAGATGGTTAGAACGTCAGCTTAATGATCCGTACGTAAAAAAAGCTAACAGCGAAGGAATGAGAGGTAGAGCGGCTTACAAAATATCTGAAATAGATGATAAATTTCGATTTCTACTTCCAGGAAAACGCATTGTTGACTTAGGATGTGCTCCGGGCGGTTGGTCTCAAGTTTCGTCAGTTAGAGTGAACTCAGGGAATTCCAGAAAAGATAAACGTGTAGGCTATGTTTTAGGAATTGATATTAAAGAAGTGGAACCTATTTTTGGAGTAAACTTACATGTGCTAGATTTCCTTTCTGAAGGGGCGGACGAACAAGTTAAAAAATGGCTAAATGGGAAAGCTGATGTTGTTCTGAGTGACATGGCAGCTGCCTCTTCAGGTCATAAGCAAACAGATCACTTAAGGATAATATCTCTTTGTGAAGCAGCTGCAGACTTTGCCTTCGATGTTCTTGAGGAGGGTGGCACATTTGTGGCGAAGGTGCTTGCTGGCGGAGCAGAGGGGACATTACAAAAAATTTTAAAGAATAAATTTTTAAAGGTACACAATTTTAAACCTCCCGCAAGTAGATCTGATAGCTCAGAGAAGTTTGTTGTTTGCCAGAGTTTTAAAGGGTAGCTGCCATTACTATTTAAATTTTGCTATTACTCTATCTAATGAATTTTTAAAATTGACTCTATCTCTATTACTGTAAGGTTTTTTATTTCCTAGATTAAGACTTTCTATGCCACCACGAAGGTCTGCTTTTATGGCTCGATCAGAAACAGCTGATCCAATATTTTCTACAGTAAACTCTTTTCCGTTTGAGGATACTACTGCCAAAACATCTTTTTTAAGACACCTATGTGCTAAAAGAATGTCTTCAGTTATTACTATACTTAATTTGTCACTGTTTTCTTCTATCCAATCGTCTGCAGCATCAAATGAATTGTTTACTACGACTAATTTAATTAGTTGATGATCTGGTATTTTAAAATAGCTATTTGAGACTAGTTCGACATTAATGCTTAAACGAACAGCAATTCTGAATATCTCTTGTTTTACCGGACATGCATCAGCATCGACAATTATCTTTTTCAATAATTTATCTCCATTTTTGAAATAATTAATTTAGCTTTTTCTCTTATAGTAATACTGAAGCAGTGTAACAGTATAAATTAAAAATAAACTCTTTCCTCTTAACAGTTTTCATGAAATAGGAAACCGTCAAACGGAACTTCTAAAGGAGATGTTTGATGAAAATTCGAGAAGCCCTTACTTTCGATGATGTACTACTTGTTCCAGCTGCTTCGTCTGTACTTCCTGGTGCCGCAGATACACGAACGATGGTTACCAAATCCATTAATTTAAATATACCACTTATGAGTTCAGCAATGGATACTGTGACCGAAGAAAAAATGGCAATTGCTATGGCTCAATCTGGTGGTTTAGGCGTTATTCATAGGAACCTCACTATTGATGAGCAGGCAAGGCAAGTTAGAAGAGTTAAAAGATTTGAAAGTGGTATTGTGTTTAACCCAGTGACACTCACACCGGCACAAACGCTTGCAGATGCACAAGAGTTACAATCACGATATAGAGTTTCAGGATTTCCTGTAGTGGGTGATAATGGAAAAGTGATTGGAATTGTAACAAACAGAGATATGAGATTTGCGACTGATTTGAAAACACCAGTGAGTAAAATGATGACATCTGATAACCTAGCTGTTTTAGAAGAGCCTGCTGATTTGACTGAAGCCAAACATTTGATGCAAGAACGTCGAATAGAAAAATTACTTGTTGTTAATAAACTTGGTGAGTTAACAGGGCTTTTAACCCTAAGAGACTTAGAGCAAGCAGTTTTGAATCCCACGGCTTGCAAGGATAAGCTTGGTAGGCTGAGAGTTGCAGCTGCGACAACAGTGGGTGATGGAGGGTTCTGTAGGTCAGAGGCTTTAATAGACGCCGGAGTAGATTTATTGGTTGTTGACACGGCTCACGGTCATGCGATTGGTGTTATAGAGGCTGTTAAACAAATAAAGAAGGCATATTCTAACATTCAAGTTATCGCAGGAAATGTTGCAACGGGTGAGGCCACAAAAAGCCTAATAGACGCGGGAGCTGATGGAGTTAAGGTGGGAATTGGGCCTGGTTCCATTTGCACTACTCGAATGGTAGCAGGCGTAGGTGTGCCACAGCTTACTGCAATTATGGATTGTGTCAAAGAAGCAAATTTAAGTAATGTTCCTATAATCGCGGATGGAGGTGTGAAGTTTTCTGGAGATTTTGCAAAAGCTATTGGAGCGGGAGCTTCTTGTGTTATGGTTGGGTCATTAATTGCTGGAACAGATGAGTGCCCAGGAGAAATAGTACTATATCAAGGAAGAAGCTTTAAAAGCTATCGTGGTATGGGGTCTATTCCAGCTATGGCTAGAGGTTCAGCAGACCGATACTTTCAACAAGACGCGGAAACGGATAAATTAGTTCCGGAGGGGGTTGAAGGGCAGGTCCTTTACAAAGGGTCTGCAAGCTCTGTTATTCACCAACTTGTTGGTGGACTTCGTGCCTCAATGGGTTACCTCGGGGTGAAGAATGTCCAAGAAATGCGTATGAACGCTTCTTTTGTGCGCATAACGGGTGCTGGATTAAGAGAAAGTCATGTACATGATGTGCAGATAACAAGAGAAAGTCCAAATTATAGGGTTCTATAAATGACACCAAGTGCATGCATTGCTTCGGCTATATTGATTCTTGATTCTATTATATCTGGGGATCCGGCAGAAAAGACGTTAACAAATTGGGCTCGGAAATCTCGTTTTGCCGGTTCATCAGATCGATCAGTAATTAGGGATATAGTATTTGATTGCTTAAGGTCATTAAATTCTTTTGGAACCTTGGGCGGAGATAAGACAGGTAGAGGTGTTATCATCGGTTACCTTTTATCTTCCAATAGAGAGCCTAACTTACTTTTTAACGGTGTTGGTTACGGTCCTAGTGAGCTAACTCCACTAGAGAAATCGCATATTGCGTCAATACAGAATGGGAGTTCAGACCTTGAAGTTCTTGATTTTCCCGATTGCCTCCTGGATGATTTAAGAGTTTCACTTGGTGAAAGATTCCTTTCAGTTAACAAAATCCTAAAAAAAAGAGCTCCATTTTATATACGTGTTAATCTNNGAAAAGCCACACTGGGAGAGGTGCAGGAAACTCTAAAAAGTGATGGTATTGAAACAGTTCCTGACCTTGCATGCTTAACTGCATTGAAAGTGCTCTCGAATCCTAGAAAAGTGAAGCAGTCAGGTGCTTACAAAACTGGGCTTTTAGAAATACAAGATCTTAACTCTCAAATTTCTTGCAGGACTATCCCTATAGAGAATGGTTATAACATATTAGATTTCTGTGCAGGAGGTGGTGGTAAATCGTTAGCTTTAAGTGATAGGTTTTCTGGTACTATTACAGCATATGATAGAGACTTTTTAAGAATGAAAGATATTCCTGTTCGAGCTGAAAGATCTGGGGTAAAAATAAAGCTACTGTCCAAAGAAGAACTGGGAATGGTTTCTTCATTTGATTTAGTTATTTGTGACGTTCCCTGTACTGGGTCCGGAGCGTGGCGGCGCAATCCTGAGTCTAAATGGACAATTACATCTGATTATTTTGAAGCATTAAAAGATACTCAGCAAGAAATTTTAGACGATGCTAGTAAACTTGTGAATAGGGGTGGGGTTTTAGTTTATATGACTTGTTCACTTTTAAAAGCTGAAAACACTGATCAGATAGACGCATTTTTGCTACGAAACTCGGACTGGAAAGTTATCTTTCAAGAAAGTTTTCCAGTATCTGATTCTGGAGATGGTTTTTTTGTTACTCATTTTAAAATGAGTTCCTAATACGCATCGCTAAACATTTCACTGACTTTTGTATCTTTCATTTATTAGGATACCTATATCTAAAGAGTAATATATTAATTAATAGCTTGATTTTAATCTATTATTGTATATTACATATTAGAACATAACAAGAACATTATAGGCATTGCCGTTTTAGTAACGGTATGAAATAAGAGGTTTAAATCATGGCTACAGCAGAGATATTATCAATGACAACAAAATCAGAAACAGAAAAAACTAAGGCTTTAGAATCAGCACTTTTGCAAATTGAACGTCAATTCGGCAAAGGTTCTATCATGAAATTGGGTGGTGAGCACTCATTTCCTGAAATTGAAGCCACTTCAACTGGTTCACTTGGTTTAGATATCGCACTAGGGATAGGTGGGTTACCTAAAGGTCGTATCATCGAAATTTATGGACCAGAAAGTTCAGGGAAAACTACATTAACTCTACACTCGGTTGCAGAAGAGCAAAAAAAGGGTGGAGTTTGCGCATTCGTCGATGCGGAACATGCTTTAGACCCACATTACGCTAAAAAATTAGGGGTTAACTTAGAGGAGCTTCTGATAAGTCAACCTGACAACGGGGAACAGGCACTCGAAATAGTTGATACTTTAGTAAGATCAGGCGCAGTAAGCGTAGTAGTTGTAGACTCAGTTGCAGCACTAACTCCTAAATCTGAATTAGAAGGTGATATGGGTGATAGCCAAATGGGACTTCACGCTAGGTTAATGAGCCAAGCTATGCGGAAATTGACAGGTTCCATTGCAAAAAGTAACTGTATGGTAATTTTTATTAACCAAATTAGAATGAAAATTGGAGTGATGTTTGGTTCGCCAGAAACCACAACTGGCGGAAACGCGTTAAAATTTTATTCATCTGTTAGGCTAGATATTCGCAGAATTGGTGCAATAAAGGATCGCGATGAAATAGTTGGAAATGCGACTAGAGTTAAAGTAGTAAAAAATAAGGTAGCACCACCCTTTAAACAGGTTGAATTTGATATAATGTACGGTGAAGGTATTTCTAAAATGGGAGAAATAGTGGACCTTGGAGTCAAGGCTGGCATTGTTGAAAAATCTGGATCTTGGTATAGCTACGGAGATGAAAGAATTGGTCAAGGAAGAGAGAATGCAAAGATTTATTTAAAAGAGCATAAATCCATAGCAACTGAAATTGAGCAAAAAATTAAAACTGCTAATGGTTTAGATTTAGACATGTTAAGTGTGGAAGATAATAAAGAAGAAAACCTCTCAAACTCAAATGATGACAGCGTGGTTGAAATCTAAAAATATAATAATCAGAATGTTGTGTAAGCTATTTTACTATTCACTTTTAGCTTACACAAAAAATCTCTTTGGAAACTTATTTGAACGAAAAATCACTATATATACACTGGTTTCGACAAGATCTTAGATTATCTGACAACCCAGCTCTAACCCAATGCGCCTCTAATGGTGATGTACTTCCAATTTTTATACTAGATGATTGTAATGCTGGAGCTCAGGAGCCGGGCGCAGCGTCGCGTATATGGCTCCATCACTCCTTAATTGCACTAAATAAGTCACTAAATGGGGAGTTAAGGGTTTTTAAGGGTGATCCTATAGAAATTATACCAAAGCTTATGAGTGAAACAGGAGCAAGTGGTATTTATTGGAACCGATGTTATGAACCTTGGCAGATAGAACGTGACCGTGTCCTAAAACTTAAACTTAGAGCTAAAGAGCTGGAGTGTGAATCATTTAACGGATCATTGTTGTGGGAACCATGGGAAGTTTTAAAAAATGATGGTACGCCGTATAAGGTATTCACTCCTTTTTATCGACGTGGTTGTTTGGGTACAACAGAACCAAGGTTTCCGATTTCTGAACCTATTGATATTACTTTATCTAATAAAGAAATTGGACTTACAAACATTACTGATCTCAAGCTTCTCCCGAAATCCAGTTGGGATAGAAAAGTATTTAAGGGCTGGGAGATTGGTGAAAAAGCCGCTAACCTTAAAGTTACAGATTTTATTGAAAATCGGTTATACGATTATAAAGAGGGTCGAAATTTTCCTAGTAAAAAGAATGTCTCAAGGTTATCGCCTCATTTGCATTTTGGAGAAGTATCTCCCAATCAAGTTTGGTACGCTGCCTCTAACCCAAAATATGTGAACTCTAAGGGTAAGGATCATTTTCTATCAGAGTTAGGCTGGAGAGAGTTTTCTAATTCACTACTTTATTTTTTTCCAAACCTGCCGACTGAAAGTTTGCAAACACGTTTCAAAGCCTTCTCGTGGATTGAAGATCCTGATTTATTATCTCGTTGGAAAAAAGGGAGTACAGGTTTTCCAATTGTTGACGCAGGTATGAGAGAACTGTGGAGTACGGGTTATATGCATAATAGAGTAAGAATGATAGTAGGATCGTTCTTAGTTAAGAACCTTCGCTTACATTGGAGAAATGGGTTAGATTGGTTCTGGGATTGTTTAGTAGATGCAGATCTAGCAAATAATAGTGCAGGTTGGCAGTGGAT
>JGI20158J14315_10002010_pt1 | contig 14431 bp, 13 predicted proteins | sample COG_08_FD_14315 | JGI IMG/M metagenome (IMG submission 14315)
GTTCTTTCCAGAAAAGCAGCGCGTTTAATTTGGAGGATATGCGCAACAAATAATGAGGAGTATGGATAGATAGACGACACAGAGAGAAAAGAATGGGATTGTTAAAGCAATACCGAGCGAAAGCGACGACGTTTAGAGACGGGAAAAAAGCGGCGGATTTCGAGAGCAAAGAACAAAATTATACTTCCATCATCACGACGACGAAGAAACAACAACGCGGCGTAAACGAGGGGAAGAATGGCTTTACTTCCTCTCCAAACAACAACAACAACAACGGTTTTGATAAAGGTGGAGACGCCAATACGAATAAAAAATGGAAGTCAAAAAGAGCCGGCGCCAAAGAACGACGAATTCGTATATTGCGTTCTTTACCACTCTCGAGAGCGCTGACGGAGCAAGAACTGGCGAAGATGTTCAAAACGGTATTACAACCGGTGCGAGCGAAATACGGAGGCGCTGGATTTGCTAAACCGAGCGTATACGTGGACATTTCCGACGAGTACTTTTCGGAAAAGTTCCAAGAACTGTTCGACGAGCACGTGGACGGTTTCGGCGGGAAATCTCTGACGAAGATGGGAAAGAAAAACGAGGAGATGTTGTGGAAGCAAAGGTTAAAAGAGAAGCAGGGCAGAGAGCAGTTCGTGGTTGTCAAGAGTCACGACGACGACGATGACGAGGACAATAGTAGTCATAGTAAGAAACGACAGCGGCGGCGGCGGATGATGATGAGTAAAAAAGGAGAAGAGGAGAATGCGGCCACGCGAGGAAACGAGGACGATAAAACGAAACCTTTTCTCAGTCGCAAACAGAGGAAACTCGCCTTGCAAAGAGGCGAAGTCGTTCTCGAGAGTAACCACAGTAGCGATGATAAGAAGCACCACCGCAAAGCGACTTTTGCGAGTGAGTTGCAAAAGCAAGCTTTGCTCGCCGCCGCCGAGGCTGGCTTTTAGTTAGTCGATGTAAAAATAGTACTTGATTTTTGGTTGATTTTGTGGTTCCTTTTCTTTGTGTTCTTTTCTTTGTTTTTCCTTTTTTCAGTTTGGGTTCCTTTTGTGTGTTTTGGTCCACAAATGGCAAAATTCTTCTCAAAAAATCCAGCGTGGCAACGTCATCTTCATCATTATTCAAAGCGCGTATTATTATTATTATTATTATTAATCATGACCAACACTGCTGCCTTCACGTCCTCGGGGTCGCGCGTCTTCGTTTCGACGTCCAAAACCGTCGCGTCGTCTAAAAGAACGATCGTTCGAAGTTCTTTACAACAACAACATAAACAACAACAACAACAAAAATCATCATCATCGGTCGCGTTATCGTCGTCGACGTTTCAGCACTCATCATCATCATCATCATCATCATCGTCCAAAAGAGCATTGTCGTCAAAAACGGGACCAAACGTCGTCGTTCGCGCGGAAGGCGGCGATGGACAAGAGGCGGCGCCAGCCACGGCGGCTCCAGCAGCTTCCCCGAAAACGCAAGTCCCGGAGTCGTACATCAAACTTCTCTCGTTCTCCGACTTACCGAGAGGCGACCGAAAGAAAATCGACGCTTTGGGGAAGTCTATTTTACTCTTTTGGTACAGAGATACGATTTGCGCGATTGAGTCGAGNTCACCATCAGAAGGCGCGTATTCCGAGGGGTTTGAGAGAGCTCGATTGACGCAAGACGCGTGNATCGAGTGCCCGACGACAAAAACGACGTTTGACTTGAAAACCGGGGAGATTAAAGCNTGGTATCCGGATAATCCAGTGTTGGCGAAATTAACGCCGCAGGAGACGTGTAGAAATATGGAAGTGTTTCCAGTCGTGGTCGCGGAAGAGGAGGATGCGATTTACGTTGGCGTGAAAGATGGGAGTTTAGGTCCAGGGTTTGTCTCGCAATCGTTTAAAGGTGGGTCGGACACGAGTTTGGAGAACAACAACGTTTTCGGCATCGAGCCGAGAATGTACACGGAGGATGGACAGGTATTGGAGGATGCGAGCTCGAGTGGATCAGCAAAGTTAGATCCGGGGACAGTAGCCGTGAGCATCGCAGGTGTGGCGGCGTTGGCGGTTGGCGGAACCGCGACGTGCTTGTATTTTGAAAACTACGTGCTTTTGGGTATCTTTTGGATCGCCGGGTTCGCAGCCGCGGCGAAGGTGGCGTTGGACGTGACCGGCGTTGATATTTCCGAATTGACTAAAGGTGATTAAAGCCACACTGAGAAAAATACTTATACTTATATAATAATATTCTGCTGACTTAAAAACATTCGCAATTGCTATCGTATATGCTCTCTTCTTAAGAAATCTCACCCACCGTGTGTAAACAACTCGTCGTACATTATTACCGCTACTTTCCTTCCCTCTCAAATTAAGTTTAAGCTTGGCCAGTCGCGGCGGCAATCTCAGCCGCGAAGTTAGATTCCTTCTTCTCGATACCTTCACCCAAGTTAAATCTTTCGAAGCGACGGATGGAGATCTTCTCGCCCAATTCCGCGGTGGCTTCTTTGATCAATTCTTCAACCGTCTTGGACGTGTCCTTGATGTAATCCTTCGGCAAGAGCGCCTTTTCGTTGACCATTTTGTCGATGCGGCCTTGGACAATCTTCTCTCTGATGTTCTCCGGCTTGGATTGGAGATCTTCCTTCTTCATTTCGATTTCCTTCTCTCGGGCAATCATCGCCGGATCGCAGTCGTCGGCGGAGATGTATTCAACTTCCGGGCACGCGGCGACTTGCATCGCGACATCCTTCGCGAGATCCTTGAATTTATCGCCTCTGGCGACAAAGTCGGTTTCGCAGTTGACTTCAACCAAAACACCGATCTTGGAACCAGCGTGAATGTACGAGAAAACACCGCCTTCGGCGGCGATGCGGCCTTGCTTCTTGTCCGCAGAGGCCATGCCCTTGACGCGCAACCACTCTTGCGCCTTCTGAACATCACCACCGTTCAGGCCGAGAGCTTTCTTGCAATCCATCATACCGGCACCGGACATTTGTCTGAGCTCCTTGACGGCAGCCGCGGAGACGGCAACCATCTCAACCGGAGCGTCGTCCTTCGGCTCTTCTTTCTTCGGCTCAGCTGGCTTCGGCGCTTCAGCCTTGACGGCAGTCGCCTCGGCAATCTCAGCCGCAAAGTTAGATTCCTTCTTCTCGATACCTTCACCCAAGTTAAATCTTTCGAAGCGACGGATGGAGATCTTCTCGCCCAATTCCGCGGTGGCTTCTTTGATCAATTGGAGATCTTCCTTCTTCATTTCGATTTCCTTCTCTCGGGCAATCATCGCCGGATCGCAGTCGTCGGCGGAGATGTATTCAACTTCCGGGCACGCGGCGATTTGCATCGCGACATCCTTCGCGAGTTCTTTAAATTTATCGCCTCTGGCGACAAAGTCGGTTTCGCAGTTGACTTCTACCAAGACACCAATTCTAGAGCCGGCGTGGATGTAGTCAATAACAACACCTTCGGCGGCGATGCGGCCTTGCTTCTTGTCCGCAGAGGCCATGCCCTTGACGCGCAACCACTCTTGCGCTTTTTGGACGTCACCGTTGTTTTCAATCAAAGCTTTCTTGCAATCCATCATACCTGCACCGGACATTTGTCGGAGCTCTTTAACCGTAGCCGCGGAGATGGCGGCACCATCAGCAGCCGGAGCAGCAGCTGGTGCGGCCGGTTCGGCAACTGGAGCGGCAGCAGCTGGTGCGGCCGGTTCGGCGACTGGAGCGGCAGCAGCGGCGGCTGGTGCGGGTTCCTCTTTAGCAGCTGGGGCGGCGGCCTGAAAAAATGAAAAAAACGTGAGTATTTTTTACATAAAACAATAAAAAAGTGTTGTCGTCATCTATTACAAATGCGCGGATTTACGTCGACGCGCGGGCTATTCTGGAGAAAAAACAAACGAGGTTTCAAAGTTTTCCCTATTAGCTACTTACCGCAGGTTCCTCAGTCGGTGCGGCAGACGTAGACATGCTCGCCGATGCCGATCCAGACTTCTTTGCTTGCGGGAAGTTGTCCGCCGATAATCCGATAGATTTGAACGCAAACTGAATCGCCGACGCCGACGATTCAACTTCAACGTTCATATCCGAAGCCATTTCGTCCAACTGTGGTGATGAGAAGAAGAGAGTGAGAGAGAGAAATGAATGTGGTCAGTAAAAATTTTTCTCTTTTCCTTATCTGTTCTCACGGCTTCTCCGTCCTTATCGAGATAAAAAGAGGAACGATGCTCCCGCGGTTTGCCGACGAAAAAAATCCTCGCGAGAAGGAGGATAAAAAGCAATCATACAATAAAATCAAGTGAGGCACTTACGTCGAGCTTCTCCTTCATGGATAATTTCACTTTGCTGCCGTCGACGCCTAAGACGCGAACGGTGACCTTATCGCCGACGTTGGCGATATCCTTCGCCTCGACCCCAAAGTCATCGGATAACTCCGAGATGTGAACCAAACCTTCCACACCTTCCGCAATTTCAACAAAAATACCGTAGTTTTGGATCGATTTCACTTCGCAGCCTTCCAAAACCGCACCCTTCTTCAAGTTACCCGCGATTTCAGACTGTTTCTCCTTTTGCAACTTGAACGCTTGTCTCGCCTCAAACTTTGCCTGTTGGTCCGCAGCTTGCTGCGCAACTTCCGCTTCCGTCGGCGGCTGCTTCATCGTCAAAGAGATGCGTCCTTTTTCAATGGATTTAATCCAAATCTTGACCTCTTGGTCAACGGCAACGACATCGCCGACGTTCTCGACAAAGCCAGACTGCAACTCAGAGATGTGCACCAAACCGTCGTTCTTGGCGCCGAAGTCCACAAACGCACCATACGCCGTCGTTGATTTAACTTTGCCGGTAAATTCCTTACCGACTTCGAGGTCTGATTCTTGCACCGTGACGGTCTTCTTCGGAAAGCGGCGCTTCGGCTTCGCTTCATCCGTGGTCGTGGCGGCTTCGCTCGAAGCTTCAGCTTCCGCAGCCGATACCGTGGTGGCGAGCGTTCTCGTCGTCGTCGTCGTCGTCGGTCTCGCCAAACTGTTGTTTTTGTAGTCAAGAAAATATGCAGAAAGAGTCGTTAGAAAGGCAAGTTCTCTCGAAAGTGATTTTCAATCTCGAAAGGGTACGCGAAACGAGCAGCGACGCGCGCAATGTAAAAATGCATCAAATCTCTTTCATTTCACTTTATCCACAAAGCAAATGACTACGTGTCCCCGACGAAGAAAAAAAAAACTCGGAAACCGCCCGAATGACCACACGTGCGATATAAAGCGTACCTAAACTTGTTGGAATTTCTGATAGTGTTGGAGCGAACGACGCATGCCTGTGATTAGATGAGAGATTCGGTGAGTATTGAGTACACATTGAGCGCTGATTTGCCTCTCGGATTTTTGCACGGGGGGGGCGGCGGTGCGCACAAAAAAGCGACGTAAGAAATGCACCGCACAAAAAGAAAAAAATTGTGTTCGTAATGCGCTCGTAAACGCATCCACGCGTACCTTCATGGACATATTCGCGGCCATCCTGACGGCACTAGACATTGCAGACATTAGAATATTCGTTGTAAAATATTACTGAAAGCAAAAAGCGCTTCAAATAAGTGACGACGTTCACACGTTCGCGAAAGTTCCGGATTAACGCTGAGGCCTTTTTTTGGGTGTGGGCTTTTTTGCGTCTCAGGTTTTATTGAGATTGAAAAATCTCTCGTCTGTCTTTCCGCCTCGTCTCTTCTGGAGGAGTGCAGCTCTACTCGTATTTAAACCTGTTTTCGAGCGAAAAATGAGAAGCGCTCTTTCCTTCTTGCGTGCTCGAGACGGACGGAGAGAGGAGACTTTAATCTTTTCAACACCGCACTTCTTCACTCTTCGAGTACGATACACTACATTTTCCCCACACATCCAACATGATTAATAACAACAACAAAACGATGATTACGACGAAAGAGGAACACGGCAGAGGAATGCTACCGTCGATGACCTCGCCGATGGCGCAGTTAGGGAGAGCGGTTGCCGTCGCATCATCCTCGTCGTCGTCGTCGTCATCGACGTCGTTTCTCTTTAATCCTCTGAACGAATTGCGACAAGCCGCTCGGTCTGGTTTCAACTCCGCCAGAAAGAACATTTCCGAGAACAAAGACGCGAAGAAGGCAAACGCGGTGTTTTGCGCGAGCATGAGCGCGGCGCAATATAATAGCAAACATAACAATAGAAGAAGTAATAATAATAAGAACACGATGAACGAAATCATGGTTCCCATCCGAGGAACAAACAAGTTTTTAGGCGCGATGATCCCGGGCGATTCCGCCGTTGAAGTCGTCTTAACCTCCGGGTTGTTCTCCACGTTGAACATATACAACACTCTGTTGATTGGAAGATTGATCGTCACGTGGTTTCCAGCTGCACCGCAGCAAATCGTGTACCCGTTGGCGACTATCTGCGACCCGTACTTGAACTTGTTCCGAGGCATCATTCCGCCGTTGGGCGGAATCGACCTGTCTCCGATTCTCGCGTTTACGGCGTTGAACTTCTTCACGAGCACGGCGGCGGCGTTGCCGGCACAAATTGATGGCGATGGTAACATTGTTGGCGTCCCGGAAAAGAAAAATGTGTTTAAAGGGTTGTTCGCGGAGAAGAAAGAGAAGCGATAATATTTTTTCTCTCTTGGCGTTGCGTTGCTATTGTTATAATATCATTATTATCATTTTATCATTATCATTGCTTGCTCAAATACCGTTTACTTCTTACAAATACAAAACTGTTATTACATGCGTTGTTCTACTCTCTCTCGTATAAAAATGACTTCTTCACAATTCGCGCGCGCGTGCTCTGCTTTTTGTCAAAACAAAAATCGTCAACGTTTTTTTATTCGTTGCCCCCATCGAGTGAAGAATTCAAAGCTCTCTCCACGTTCTTCACGTGACTTTTCGGATCGTAATCTTCAAAGTATCGATGTCTCAACGCATCTTTCGCTGACACTCTCATGTGTGGCGGATACACCAACATCCTCTTCAATAAATCTAAACCAAACTCGTCGACTTTCGGGCACAACTCCTTCATCTCCTTCGCCTTCCATTTGGGAAACTCCTCCTTGTAATCCGGCAGTTGCGACACTTCTGGCCAAACGGTGTCGACTGGAGTCCCTAACCCGCGAAATATCTTAAATAACTGATCGATTTCAGAGTCTCCAGGAAATAACGGCGACTGATTAATCATCTCCGCGAAAATACACCCAATCGACCACACGTCCACCGGCGTGGAATATTGCTTCGCGCCTAACAAAATTTCCGGCGCTCGATACCATAACGTCACTACCTCGTGCGTGTACGCCCTCAACGGAATCGCAAACGCTCTCGCCAACCCAAAATCCGCTAACTTCAACGAGTTCGTTTCCGTATCGATTAATAAATTCTGTGGCTTTAAATCTCTGTGCAACACTCTGTGCGAGTGACAAAACGCGATGCCGGCGCACATTTGATACACGTATCCTTTAATCACCATTCGATCGTTCGATATGTGCGGACTCGCATCCATGTGCTTTTTCAAATCTAAATCTAAATATTCAAACACTAAGTAGAGCTTTTTCTCCAAGTGCACCACGTCCACCAGTTTCACGATGTTTTCGTGCCTGAGTTCTTTCAACAAAGAGATCTCTCGAATGGCAGTTGACGGGACGCCTTCTTCTTCTTGCTCTAAACGAATACGTTTCAAGGCTAAAATCTCTCCGGTCGAGCGCACCCGCGCTTTATACACGACCCCGTACGTGCCTTCACCAATCGTATCCACCTGATATATTTTGTTTTATTTTAATAATATAATACGACGAGAGAAGTTATCATTAGTATTAAATCGTTGTTAGTAATCTCATCGGACGGAAAAGAGAGAAGTAAAAATTTTTGTGTCGAAGAAGAGAGAGACATTTTTTTTAGAGGAAGAAGAAGAAAACTGGGTGGCGCACCTTCTCGTACTCCTCCATGTATCTTATCTGTCTCGTATATTTACTACTACTCTACTACCGCTGCTGCTACTTTCTTCTTCTTCTTCTTGTCGTTCTGTTCTTACACAAAACGAAAGACTTTTGACGCTTTTTAGTCCGAACTTTTCGACGAAGATGATTTGAGAGAGATGAGATGATGTTTTTTTTTGAGAAGATTTTATTGCATGCCATTTTTTCAATTTTGTGTGGGAAGTGTTTTATATTACTTTTACAATCGAAGCGCTCTCTTCTCTCTTCTCTCTTCTCTCTCTCCTCTTATTATAAAGCTAAGTCTAATCTATTCAAGGAGGATCTCAACAGTGCCTCACCAGCGTTTTCGACGAACTTCTCCGCGGTACTTTGTACGTGTTCGAACGTTTCCATTCTCTTATCAAACTCCTTGGCGCGTAAAATTTTCTCGCCTCGAGAGTCGATTCGAGCGCGGATTTTGTCCGCCGTGATCAAGTCTGCGATTTCTTTTTCGAGGTTTTCCACCGAGTCACAATTGAACGCAGACGCCATGGTAGTTAAGCTCAACGCAGAAAACGGCTTGGTGTATTGAATCAACGCTTTTTGACGGATGAGTGAAAAGAGTTTGTGGACGTGTTTCCCGACGTGGATGTCCAAGAGTAACTCTTTTTTAATCACGTCGAGTTTGGATAAGCATTGCGGATATCGCGAATTCCAAAAATCTTCCACAATATCGCGCATTTCCGGAGCCGTACTCAGCATGTCTCGAAACGTGAAGTTTTCGTGGACGACGCGTTTCTTCAATTGCACTCGGTCAAACGTAGCCAAAGCGCACAAGCCGCCGTAGACGGCGACGTCTTGTTGAGAGATAACCTCCGCGTACGAGTTTCCAATCTCCGTTTTCAAGCTCGTAAAGTGCTTCGCGGCTTCCGCGTACTTGCCAAAGTGCAAATGCGCCAACGCCGCCGCGCACGTAAACTTTGCTCTCGTNAAATTTTGTTCTTCTTTGTTTTCTCCCGCGCCGCCTATCCCTTCGATGCCGCCTCCCGCTTGTTGTATAATCGACGGTCGTTGCGCCATTTTCTTCTCGGTTTCGCCCGCCGCCGACTGCTGGTCCACGTTCTTCAAAATCGCCAATCCTTTGTTCGCGTACATCAAAACCTGCGCCATAGAGTTCAACTCCAAAGCAACTCTAATGCTATTCACGCACAGCGCCAACGTGTGTTTCACGGACGTCCCGTACTCTCTGGATTTCGCGTAACATTGGAACGCTTCTTTCAAGTCACCAATGTTGTAGTAATAATCGCCCAAATCGTTGTGCGCTAATCGAATGGACTCTTTCAAAGAGCTCGCTTTCGAGGAAGTTAACCCTTCGTCCAATCGTTTTCTTTCGTTTTGGTTTTCCAAATCCATCTGACGTGACCAATTCTCCACGAAATCTTCTCCCTCTTCTTCTTCTTCTCCTCCTCCTCCGTTGTCGTCCATGTTCACATCTCCTCCTCCTCTTAACTCCTTCAACTTTATCTTCCTCTCCCGAATGGACTTGAAAATCTCCGCGTTCCTCGTCCCGCCTCTTTTGCAAATCTCTCCCGCTCTTCTCAGCGCTTCTCTCGCGATCTCAACGTCGTAACGACTTTTTTCTTCTTCTTTAAATTCTTCTTCTTCTTGGTCGTCGTCTTTTTCCAAACGTTTCAGAAGAGCGTCCGCGATGAACTGGAACCGTATCAGCTTGGCGCTGTCCACGTAGTTTTGAGAGATGGCTTCTATCGCTTGCATGATGATGATGATGATGATGATGATCTATCTCTTCTTTGGGTGTTTCTTTTATTCTACTATCAATCGCTCAAGCTACCACCAAGTAATGAATGTGAAGAACGTGTAAAAGAGAGAAGAAAGAGAGGAGACGAATTTTCATTTTTGCCAAAATTTGTTGGTCTCTCGAAACAGACAAACCAAAAATCAAAAATTTCAAACGCGAAGGACGACGAGACGAAATCAAGAAAATCAAACGAGATTGAGACACGTCTGCCGATGTCTAGTCACGAAAACACAAAAATTTGCCCACAAACTCCCTTTATCTCTCTCTAATTCTCGTTAGGAGACGCTTTTCTCATCAGAGTTGTCTTCATAAATAAACACACACACACACACACACACACACAACATCTAACACACCTAATACATACATCTCAAAAATGGCATTCAGCGTGGTGGCATCTTCCTCTTTGCTCTCCTCGAGAGTCTCGACTCCTCTCAAGAAGCAAAACAAAAGAAATTCAAGAAATTCTCACGCGTTTTCGTGTAAAGCGATGAGCGATGCGGAAATCGACGCGAAATATCCCGTCGGAGGGAGCGTTTACAAGGTAAAAAGTTTTTGAACCTTTCCTTCTGTTTTCCCTCTCTCTTGTTCCGTTGTTACGATTCATCATCGACAAAACCAATGTCTTCTGTTGATCTTGGCGATGAAAGAGAAGAAGAAGAAGCTGTTTGCATTCTCCAATTGATCATTTTTTTTGCCCTACGCCGACGACGAAGCAGAGATACGAGAAAATCTCTTCTCTCCTCTCTGCTTCCTTTTCATTCAAAAAATAAAACTAAAAACTTTAAAATGAAACATTTTTTTTCCTTCGTACTCATCAATCAAACTGTTGCAGGTTGTTTTGGACTGCTCTCAGTCGAACATCGCGCTCGGTTTACTGTTGAAACCAGGGGAGGACGGCAGACCGGTGGTGAAAACCGTTCGCCCTGGGGGCAAAGCGCTCGGCAAAGTGTCGGTGGGCGATACCATCTTAGCGACGACGTACGTCGGTTTGACGAACATCTCGGAAAACTCCTGGGGTAAAGCGGACCGAGGGTGGGTCGATACCGCGGCGGTGTCGTACGATGACGCGAATGCGGCGATGACTACGAACGCGAACACGATTGGCTTGATTTTGGATCACGAATACAAGCCGTCTGGCGGCGGCGCGAGGGCGGTGACTTCGTCCAACGGCGAAGACGCCAAGGCGTGGGCGAAGGCAAAAGCGGCCGAGTTGAAGGCGAAGAGAAGCAGATAAACGTTTTTTGTAAAAAGATGTTTACAACTATGAACTCTCTCTCTCCCCCTCCCTCCCTCTCTCTCTTTCTCTCTCTCTGAGTTTGTCGGTGATGATGTACTAATTAGCGTGCGGTAAAATGAAGAAGATTTTGAGAGAACGAGAAGAAGAGAATTCAACACTTTTACTTTACTTTTTAATATAAGTTTTACAAACAAGTTTTTCAAATCACATACTACAACAACTGTCTAAAGTAGTAGTTTAATCTTGTTCGGCACTTTCTATTGTATCTATTACTATTGTTCCGGACACGGGACGTTACAGGAGACTGGACACGCGGGGCCTTTACTATCCCTCGCGCCACCGTTTGAAACCATAAAGTCCTTATTTTTTTCACACCAACCGTCTTTCGCCCATTTCGCGCACTCGTCCCATTCGTCCACGCACTTGCCGTGTTGTTCCGCGCGTCTCGATAACGCCGGCATCGGTAACGGTGAAGTAAACATCCCATCGAACTTAGCTACTCGTATCCATTTCACTGCGGTCCATTTTTGGCCTTTGACAACTGGGCACGCGCCGTGTAAACTTCCCATGTCCAGTTTATAATCATCGGTCAACGACCAAAATAACAGGGCATCGCCTTTGACAGATTTCACCGGTAAGCCGTGTTTGGTACATTCGGACCACTCGTGAGGATTACCTTCTTCCGTTAAATCAAACGTCTCAGCTCTCGTACCTCTCGGAAATATAGTCTCTCCGCCTTCCTCGGTGTTTTCCAAGTAAATCAGCATGGTGGCCATGCGTTGGCCTCCTCGTTTCGGCGAAGGATTGACCGCGTCGTGGAAGTAATCAAAGTGCGGATCGTATTTCTGACCAACATCGTAGCGCAAGATTTGCATGCCTTCACCGTTCGGTTCGGGCGTCCCCGAAGCCGCGGCTATTCTATATTCTATATTTTCCAAAGTTTTATCCGCGGCTTTGCGAAGAAACATTCCCGCTGAAGTTCGGATGGTGGAAGGCACCGAGGTACCACCGGCGCCAACCACGGTACTCGGCGCCAACTCTGCTTTAGCCAACTTCATCAAATGATCGCACTCTTCCACCGAGAGAAAGTTTCTAAACAAATACGCTTTCGGTTTAACCGCGCTCAACACCAACGGCGGCATTTCCGGAAAGCCCGGTAAATCTTTGAGTAAGTGCGCTTGCCCGTATACGCTTTGCGGAAATGTTGTTGAGGGCTCGCTTTCCGTCGCACTATCACTACCATCCGTCTCAATCAATCGTCTCCTTTTCTCGTCTTCGTCCTCTTCCTCGTCGTGCGATTTCTCTCTCTCAAGCGCTCCGCCCAACGCCTCTTGTATCTTCTCCTCCACGTCCAACGTATCTCCCGGCGTCTTCTCTTCGTCCTCGTCCGCGTCTTCCAAGTGCGCGTCCAACGCCCGCCTCGTTCTCTCTTTCTCCAGGTGTTCCAGTTCCAGTTTCTTCTTCGCCTGGCCTTTCTCGAATATGAGACGTTCCACGCGACCAAACGGACCTTTAAACTCTCTTTTTTCATTATTTTTATCACTCTTCTCCGCTGCTAACGCTGCTGCTTGGCGATTTCTACTTCTGTACGCCCCGGCTAACGGGCCTTTTCGGATTCTCTCCCTGTTGTTCTTATTACCGCTATTTTCTTCTTCTTCTTCTTCTTCGTCTGCTTCTTCATCTGCTGAAGGAACCAACAATTTCTTCTTCTTTAACTTCTTCTCTCGTTTCACCAATTCGCGCGTCACTCGTGCTTCAATTTCTCGATTCATTCGCTCTCGATTGAATTCTAAACTTTGTTCGTTCGACGAAAGCATGGTGACGGTTAAAAACGACGCCCACAGAAAACACACAGCCGCGAAAAACCACGGCGTTTTGTTCGTGGAAAATCGTGTCGTCAAAGCTGATTTCCGAAGTAACCGAGAGGCGTTGTTCGAAGAAGAGGTGGACATCATTTTTTCTCATCCACTTCGTACTCTTTTTTTTGTTCAGCCTTTTTGGTGATTTTTTTGTGCACGATGTCCAAACTTTCGAAAAGAAGAAGAAAAAATCTTTCACCTCTGCGTCCAGTCCAGGGAAATGGACTTATAAGTCCCCGTCGTTATAGGGAAAAAGGCTCGATTTTAGGCCAAAAAATCGAAAATTCCTGGTTTTCCCCTAAAAATACTGGGGACTTATAAGTCCATTTCCCTAGACTGGCGTCGTGCTGAAAAAAGTTGTGCTTTTCTGCATAAAAATAATAATGTTGAAAAGACGGCGAGGACAAAACGCGAGCATAAACCCGGCGTTGGAGCACATCGAAGTGGACGCGGATATTTTGAGAGCGAGCTTAACGTGCGAACTGTGCAAGAATATACTCAGAGAGGCGAACACGGTGGTATGTTTTTTATATTAGTTTTTGTTTTTGTTTTTTAAATGATGATTTTTAAAAATGTTTCTCAACTCTCTCTCCTCTATTAAAACAACAACAGACGGAATGTTTACACTCGTTTTGCTTCCAGTGCATTAGCTCGAAGATGATCGTCGGGCAATCGAATTACTGTCCGGCGTGTGGGTCGTCAGATTCGAGTTTAGGCGTGAACCCGTTTTTGGACAAGAAGATTATCACCGACGGAAGGAAGAATCACTTGTGTCAAACTTTTAGAGAGATGTTAGAAAAAGAAGTACTCGTAGTAGAAGATGGAAAAGGAGAGAAAGAAGGAGGAGAGAAAGAAGGAGAGAAGAAAGGAGAGGAGCAAGCGTCTATGGAGGAAGCATAGTAGAGAGGATGTCTTCTTCTTATTCGATATAGTTTTATTACCCGCGCTCCCTACCTAATACCTAAATGAAATTATTTCTTCGGCTTGCGTCTGCTCCGAATAGATTGCAATTCACTCTTCGGCTTCTCTCCGTCACTATTGATATTACTACTGCTACCTCTCTCTTTCTTCGTCATCGTTCCAATTAAATACGGAAATAGCGGTAACGTCTCCCACTTCTCGTCCACTTCCATCGGGTTAAAGAGCGCTCTGCCGTTCTTTTCTAAAACGTCCACCAACTCGTCCGATTTCGGCTCGATGAAAATCATCGCCGCTTGACCGTCTGATTTCAACACTCTCGAGCTTTCTTTCAGCACATCTCCTAAAACTTCTTTTCCTTTCTCCTTCAACACTCGCGTAAATGCCCCGGTACTGACCACCGCGTCCATCGACTCCTCCCGCATCCCGGACAAACTCTTCTCGTACGCCGCGGTTTCAATCTGCACGGGAATCTCCGCCTGCACGGAGATCTGCCCTAAAAGATCTCCTTTCACCTCTGGACCTTTATACGTGACAAACTTCACGTTTTTTGGATAATAATACAAGTTTCTTCCGCTGTTCCCGCAATCGTACTCGAGCACTCTCGCGTCCGGCTGAAATATTCGCAACGTCAAGAATTTCGCCGCGATGTATTGCAAGCGCGTGTACACGATTATTCGGGCGATGCC
>JGI20158J14315_10002013_pt1 | contig 14417 bp, 15 predicted proteins | sample COG_08_FD_14315 | JGI IMG/M metagenome (IMG submission 14315)
CCTCTTTGGGGGAAAAAATTGAATTTGAGGATTTGATTTTAAATTTGGAAACTTACAAAGTTACCCGTGGTGAAATTGATTTGAAGCTTGGGCCCACTGAATTTCAGCTATTGAAAACATTTATGGAAAAACCGGGACGTGTATGGAGCCGCGAAGAGCTTCTGGATCGGATTTGGGGGAGAGATTTATATGTTGAGACCCGCACGGTTGATGTTCACATAGGCCGCCTTAGGAAGGCTCTGTTGAGACATGGCGGAACGGATACGATTAGGACCGTACGGGGTGTTGGTTATTCGCTTGGATAGAGGGAAATGGCACTGTCAGACAGAACGACTTCAACCAGGACCGCCATCTTTATTCACGCCTCAATTTTTAGCTCAACCAGCAATCCGATGCGAATTTTCAGCACTTTGACAGCACCCACTCATGCAAATTATCAACGCATGATTGGCTTTAACGAACGTCGAAAGCAGAGCAAGCATGCTAACAAATCTTGATCTCACGGAACTTACTGAATTTCGCCGTGAACTTCATCGCCATCCCGAATTGTCTGGGGAAGAGGTGGAGACAGCCAGTAAGATCACCGCTGCGCTGAGATCGATGTTACCAACTCGCATTTTGACTGGATTAGGTGGTCATGGTGTCGCTGCGGTTTTTGACAGCGGAAAAGCTGGACCGACAGTGCTTTTCCGTGCTGAGCTTGACGCGCTGCCAATTGAGGAACGCAATAATATTGCCTGGTCGTCGCAAACACCTGGGAAAAGCCATGTTTGCGGTCATGATGGCCATATGACAATGTTGCTTGGATTGGGGCGCATGATGTCTCGTCAACCCGTTGCACAAGGGCGTGTCATTCTCATGTTCCAGCCCGCAGAAGAGGACGGCAGCGGTGCAAAAGCTGTGGTCGCCGATCCAGCGTATCAAGAAATCCAAGCTGATTGGGCATTCGCCATTCATATCGAACCTGGACGACCGTTTGGGTACGTCTCCACCTGCGAGGGGCTCATTAACTGCGCCTCTTTAGGACTTAAGATTAGGCTTGCGGGCAAAACTGCCCATGCAGCCGACCCTGAAGATGGCGTTTCTCCAGCGCAGGCAATAGCCAAGCTGATCCCGTCCCTTGATGCACTTGGTCAAGGAGGACCACTTGACGATGATTTCCGACTGGTGACGATTACCCATGTAAAAATTGGCGAACCATCATTTGGCGTGGCGCCCGGTGAGGGCGAGGTTTTCGCCACGTTGCGGACAACTCGTGACGAAGGTATGGAAAGTCTTGAGACCAAGGCACGCAAACAGGCTATCACGCTTGCGGAAGAATTTGGGCTTAGCGTGGATTTTGAGGTGTGCGATAATTTTGCAGCCTCAATCAATGATCCAGATGCCTATGCGGTGGCAACAATGGCCATGAAAGCAATCGGCATTGCCTACGGCGATGCAGGTGTTCCCATGCGCGCCTCAGAAGACTTTGGCGTGTTTGGGTGGGACGCTAAGGCTGCCATGCTATGCCTAGGGCCTGGCGAAGATTATGCAGCGCTGCACAATCCGGACTATGATTTTCCCGATGATTTGATCCCTATCGGCTGCGCGATCTTTGAGCGTATAGCTCGCGAATTATTGGGCACCGCTTCGGATGGCACTGTCAGACAAAACGAGCTTGAGCCGTTCAGGGCGGTTTCGTAGCCTCGCCGTATGACAAAACGCTCTCCAGTCAGCTACTTTAAAACGCGCCCAGAGATCTGGACTTGTGCCGCTCTAAGTGCGCGTTCAAGCTGAACAGCACTGCTGCTCTCACCGCGTGGCGTCAATTATTAAGCGCATCGATCAAGGCTGCACCGGCAACCGGCACCATATGCCAACTTTTTAGAGTGCTTGTTTAATAGAATTCCCCGCTTAAAATTTAATCAAAAAACCAAAAAATAGATAAAATCCATGGGCACCTGATCCGATCCTTGTTCGCCAAAAGAATCCCAGTCACGCTAAAAAAAAATCGAAGCGTGCTGAGGACTGAACGATAAAACATCTTTCCCTAGACAGAGAAGGCATCTTTCAGCGCGCGCGCGGGACACTCAACATAAGCGCGGTGTTTGCTGATGGAGATCAGTCGCGCTTGAAAGATCTGCGCCAACAAGGGTCCTATCGTGCCATCTTTCCGCGCCCGGCAAAGGACGAGATCGAAGCCGTAATAATTAACACGGCAGGTGGCATCACAGGCGGTGATAAATTCTCAACTGAAGTCACTGCCAACAGTCACGCTAAGATCAGCGTTACTACTCAAGCGGCTGAACGCATTTACCGCGCTTCAAATGCAATAGCCGGATCGATGCAAACGCGGCTCAAAGTGAAGTCGAACGCGCAACTTTATTGGCTGCCTCAAGAAACGATCCTGTTTGAAGGCTCCCGCTTATGCCGGCGCTTAGAAGTTGAAGTCGCAAGGGATGCAAAGTTCCTCATGGTCGAGCCACTCGTCTTCGGTAGAGAGGCCTCTGGAGAAATCCTCCAACAGTGCTCCCTGGACGACAGAGTTTGCATTACCACTGAAGGAACACCAATTTATGTTGATCGCGTCAAACTGGACGGTGACATCGCATGTATCCTGAAGCGGCCTGCAGTCGCAGCTGGAGCACGTGCCATGGCCAGTATTGTTCTTGTCGATCAAATGGCCAAAGCGATGATTGATGGCGTACGCGCCCTGCTTCCTTCCTCTGGTGGGGCAAGTCTTTTGGCAGACAACATCCTCGTTATTCGATTGCTTTGCTCTGACAGCTTCGCGCTGCGCACTGCCTTGCTCCCGATCCTGACCCATCTAACCCACAACGCAGTTCCCAAAAACTGGAGGCTATGAACGATGCATTTNACCCCGCGTGAAAAAGATAAACTGCTGGTTGCAATGGCCGCCGAAGTAGCCCGTAAGCGGCTCGCCCGTGGTGTGAAGCTAAATTATCCAGAGGCGATTGCATTGATTGCTGACGCTGTTGTTGAGGGTGCGCGTGACGGGCGCTCTGTCGCAGACATGATGGAGAGCGGTGCCCATGTGATCACCCGTGATCAATGCATGGAGGGCATCCCAGAGATGATCCACGATGTTCAGGTAGAGGCNACTTTTCCTGATGGGACCAAATTGGTCACCGTTCACAACCCCATTAGATAGGAGAGTGCTATGATCCCCGGAGAAATTTTNCCAGCCGATGGCGANCTCATCCTAAATGCAGACCGTGAGGCGATCACCTTGATAGTGGCCAACACTGGCGACCGCCCAGTGCAGGTTGGCAGTCACTACCATTTTGCTGAGAGCAACGCCGCGCTGGATTTTGATCGCCTAGCCGCCTTTGGCCGTCGCCTGGATATCGCACCCGGCACCGCAGTCCGGTTTGAACCGGGTCAACGGCGCGAGGTCCATTTGATCGAGATATCAGGCGCGCGGCGTGTCTTTGGGTTCAACAGTCAAGTTATGGGAGATTTATAATGGCCACATCGATTAATCGCGCCGATTACGCTGCCATGTTTGGGCCAACTGTGGGTGACAAAATACGCCTTGCTGACACGGATCTTATTATTGAGGTCGAACGCGATCTGACCGCAGAACGCACCAATGGCCGCAATGGCATGACCTATGGCGAGGAGGTAAAATTCGGCGGTGGTAAAGTCATTCGTGATGGCATGGGCCAATCCCAAGTCACCCGTGCTGCAGGCGCTGTGGATACTGTTATGACCAACGCTTTGATCATTGATCACAGCGGCATCTACAAAGCGGATGTGGGTTTGCGCGATGGTCGCATTCATAAGATCGGCAAGGCCGGCAACCCAGACACGCAACCGGGTGTAGATATCATCATAGGCCCGGGAACCGAAGTCATTGCTTGTGAGGGGCGCATCCTGACAGCAGGCGGTTTTGACAGCCACATACACTTTATCTGCCCGCAACAGATCGAGGATGCCTTGCATTCTGGTATGACCACAATGCTCGGCGGGGGCACTGGCCCAGCACATGGTACTTTGGCCACGACTTGTACGCCGGGACCATGGCACATTGGGCGCATGTTGCAGGCTGCAGATGCTTTTTCCATGAACCTCGCTTTTGCAGGCAAAGGCAACGCCAGCCAACCGGACGCATTGGTCGAGATGGTAAGAGGTGGTGCGTGCGCGCTAAAGTTGCATGAAGATTGGGGCACGACTCCTGCTGCGATTGATTGCTGCCTTTCTGTGGCTGATGACATGGATGTGCAGGTTATGATCCATACTGACACACTCAATGAATCTGGCTTTGTTGAAACCACGGTAGCAGCATTGAAAGGGCGCACAATTCACGCTTTTCATACCGAAGGTGCAGGCGGCGGGCATGCTCCGGACATCATCAAAATCTGTGGTGAAGAGCATGTTCTGCCGTCCTCCACCAACCCAACGCGGCCCTATACTGTGAACACATTAGAAGAGCATTTGGACATGCTGATGGTCTGCCACCACCTCGACAAATCCATCCCAGAGGATGTTGCGTTTGCAGAAAGTCGCATCCGCCGCGAAACCATTGCGGCAGAAGATATTCTGCATGACATGGGTGCCTTTTCGATCATAGCCTCTGACAGTCAGGCGATGGGCCGTGTGGGTGAGGTGTTGATCCGCACATGGCAAACCGCTGACAAAATGAAAAAACAGCGCGGCCGGCTGTCTGAAGAAACAGGCGACAATGATAATTTCCGTGTGCGCCGCTATATTGCAAAGTACACGATCAACCCTGCGATTGCTCATGGGATTAGTCGCGAAATTGGCAGCATCACTGAGGGTAAACGTGCCGATCTGGTGCTATGGGCCCCTGCGTTTTTTGGCGTAAAACCTGAGATGGTTCTAATGGCAGGTACAATCGTTTGTGCGCAGATGGGCGACCCAAACGCCTCAATCCCGACCCCGCAGCCAGTCTATTCACGCCCCATGTTTGGGGCCTATGGAAAGTCGGTCGAGCATTCAGCCGTCTGTTTTGTTTCCGCCGCTGCCCAAGCGGATGGGATTGGTGACAAATTGGGTCTGTCAAAGCAAACCGTTGCTGTGGAAAACACCCGCAAAATTGGCAAATCCCATCTGATACACAACACCGCCACGCCACATATGGAGGTCAATCCAGAAACCTACGAGGTGCGCGCCGATGGTGAACTTCTAACCTGTGAACCCGCTACAAAACTTCCGATGGCCCAAAGGTATTTTTTATTTTGATGACGGATTATATTTCTCAAACAATCTTAAAAATGGGCGCTTGGTCTAATGCTTCCGACAGGTGTTTTCTCCGGTATGAGGACAGATTTTTGCGCCGCAAGGTTCTAAAAACTGTCAAAGGCGCGAGTCTTTTGGTGGATCTTGCTCATACTACATCTTTGGACAATGGCGACGCGTTCGCATTGGCCGACGGTCAGGCCATTGAAGTCGTCGCTGCGCCCGAGCCATTGCTGGAAATCACCGGTGATCTGGTTCAACTCGCATGGCATATCGGCAATCGCCATACCCCTTGCCAGATTGAGAGAGATCGCCTTTTGATCCAAAACGACGCCGTCATAGGCCATATGCTTGAGCATCTGGGTGCAACAGTGACGCAGATTGAAGCCCCCTTCACGCCGGAGGGTGGTGCCTATGGCCACGGGCGCACCCATGCGCATGAACATGGTGCCACTGCGCATGACCATGACCACTGACATATTAACCCTATCACAGCTTTTGTCGCCCAGCTTCCCTGTTGGTGCTTTCGCCTACTCACATGGGCTGGAGACGGCTATAAGCGAGGGGCAGATTGTGTCCGCACCTTCACTGCAGTCATGGCTGACGGACTTGTTAGAACATGGTGGCGCGCAGTCGGATGCTCTAATGTTGAATGCAGCCTTTGGTTCGGCTGAAGACGCAGTTCAGAACATAGACACCCATGCACGCGCATTTGCCGCATCCGCAGAACGCTTGCGGGAAACAGATCTGCAAGGCGCGGCCTTTTGTGAAACCGTTCAGACGGTGTGGGGCATAGAACTTGGACGGCTTTGCTATCCAGTGGCTGTTGGCCGCGTGGCTGCAATACTTGCGCTTGAGTCTGAACTTACAACTGCAATGTATCTACAATCTTTCATCGCAAACTTAACAGCCGCTGCAATGCGGTTGGTCCCTTTAGGCCAAGTCGATGGGCAGAAAACACAACTCGCTTTGCAGCAGCACTGCACTGAAATTGCCAAACAGCTGCAGGGCGCAACATTAGACGATCTTCATAACAGTGCATGGATGTCAGATATCACATCTATGCGTCACGAAACTCAATATTCACGCGTCTTTCGCACATAAGGAGACAGCCCATGGCGTCGAAAAACGGCCCTCTGCGCATTGGTATTGGTGGCCCTGTTGGAGCAGGAAAAACAACTTTGACAGCTGCACTGGCAAAAATCCTTCATCCTCAGACATCCATCGCTGTAATCACGAACGACATCTACACCCAAGAGGACGCCGAAGCTTTGATGCGGATGCAAATTCTGCCTCAAGATCGCGTGATCGGTGTGGAAACAGGGGGCTGTCCACATACGGCTATTCGCGAGGATGCCTCGATCAATTTGGCAGCTATTGCTGAAATACGCGAGCGTCACCCCGATGTTGAGATCGTTCTAATCGAGAGTGGCGGGGACAACCTGTCTGCCACTTTCAGCCCTGAATTGGCAGATGTTACAGTTTATGTGATTGATGTTGCGGCAGGTGAAGAGATACCACGCAAGGGGGGACCTGCAATCACCAAGTCAGATGTATTGGTCATCAACAAAACGGATCTTGCGCCCCACGTTGGGGCCTCGCTTGAAGTGATGGAACGCGATGCAATACGGATGCGTGGGGATAAGCCCTTTTGTTTCACGAGCCTGCGCAATGGAGTTGGTGCAGATAAAGTGATCAGCCTTTTGGCGGCTATTGGTGGGTTTGAAGACCCTAACTGGGACGGTCAGATCAAACTCGGTTGAAGCGGGCAGGCGAGTTTATCGGACGCGTGAATGAGACAACACTTCCCATTCCGCTATTTTGAAATGACAACATGTTGTCCCTTCAAATATTTCAAGACTTCACCTAAAAATCATCCCAATGGCAGTGATCTATCACATGCGCTATCCATTGAGGTTTCGTCCGGTGGAAGACATCTTGCATGAACGTGGCATCGACATCTTTCACGAAACAGTTCGGTGTCTTGATGGCCATTTATGGTCCTCCATTTCCGAACAGCGGTGGACCACTTCAAAGGGGGAGGCTCAGGGGGATCACAGATTTTGCGGCAGGTTCTGCGCGTTGNCTAGTCCATCATTGAAAAGATGGAGAAGGCACCGGATCAGGTTGCGAAATGACCCTAGTCATAAAAANATCGTCCCAACATGGCCATCGTGGCATCACACCTGCTGTAAGACTAAAAATGGTTGCGCAGTGTTTCTCATGCACCCCATAAAGTATGGTGGCAATATCTGGATTTAACTGTAAAAGACCTTATTTAATCTGACATTGTTATCATCCAGCGTGTGTCATTTCGTACATGCTGTCAGATTGGTTTGTGATAGGGATAGTCTTTTCGCCTACCAAATGTCGAGCTTCACGGAATGTTTGCATGGGCGTTTTTCCGTAGCAATGTTTTCCCGAATGGGGTCGCTGTTCGTTGTATTTTGCCAACCAATGATCAACGTCTGTTTGCAGCTCTTCCAGCGATCCGTAGATTTTCTTGCGGAACGCTATGTCATAGAACTCATTTTTCATGGTGCGATGAAAGCGTTCACAGATCCCGTTTGTTTGGGGATGGTTGGCTTTTGTCTTGCTGTGATCAATATCTTCCATGGCCAGATACAGTTGATAGCTGTGACGCTCAACGGTGCCGCAATATTCCGTGCCCCGATCTGTTAAGATGCGCAGCAGGGGCACCTCTTGTTCGTCAAAGAAGGGTACGACTTGGTCATTCAACATATCGGCGGCAGTGATCGCCGTTTTCTCAATGTACAGTTTTGCCATTGCCACGCGGCTATATGTATCGACGAAGGTTTGTTGGTAAATCCGTCCAACCCCCTTCATTGTGCCGACAAAATAGGTATCCTGGCTGCCGAGATAGCCGGGATGGTAGGTCTCAATCTCACCAGCCGCTTCACGTTGTGACTTGGCTTTTTCCAGCGCCACAATCTGCGCTTCGGTCAGAACAAACCCTTCTTGCGCGGACCGCGTTTCCAAGGCTTTCAGGCGTTTTTTCATGGTTTCCAGCTCGTTGCGCAACCAAATCGACCGCACCCCACCACTGGAGACCACGATGCCCCGCTGCAACAATTCTTGGGCGACACGCAGCTGGCCCAAGGCAGGATTTTCAATCGCAAGCTCAATCACCGCGCGTTCGACATGTTCCGGTACACGGTTGCGGATGATCGGCTTCTTACGGCTGATCTCGCGCAAGGCTTCTTCGCCACCGTTCTCATAAAGCTTCTTGAAGCGGTAAAAACTGTCACGCGAATAGCCCATGGTTTTGCAAGCCGCGCTGACGCTGCCAAGCTGCTTTGCCAATTCCAAAACGCCAAGCTTGGGCTTGATTAGTTTACTTTCGATGTTGCTCATCTCTCTGACTCCTTTTGTTCAAATATACAAAATTGTCAGATTAAATCTCGTTCTTTACAGTTAATCTTAGAGTTTAGAAATACAGATGTGAAAAGCCTGAATTTTTTGTAAATACCGTAAGAAATAAATTTATTGTTCCGCTAATCGATATCGAGACACCCATTACGGTAACCACAAATATTGATAGTTTTAATGCGGAAATTGATGCATATCTTTCACCGGATGTTGGAATGCTAAAGGTAGTTCAAGAGGCGATAAACAATGCTGTCCATAGAGCAAAATGTGAATGTCTCGACATTAGGTTCAACATTATCGAGGGTCATATCTTGGAGGTTACGATAGAAAATACTGGTGGCCAAACTCTGGATATGTCCAAGATTGAAAAAACTCCCGGCTTCGGGATTAAAAACATGAAAAGGCGTATTCTTGACAGTAATGGCGAGTTTTCAATCGTCAGCATCGATGGTGGCGCGCGGTTACAGTTCACCTGTCCTCTATCACCTGTGCAAGCATAACAGATTACGACCCAGAGCTCTTCCTTGCCTACGTTGGCGCTATCGCTTCGGCATGGTGACCGCTCGCAAGACCTGCGCAACAGTCAGAGTTGGAATTGGCGATCATGTGGTCCCAAAATCCGCTATCTTCGAGACCCTTCACAACGGGCCGATCTGAAAAGCGAGGCCGTGGGGCAGGGTGTCAGTGAGGAATACCGCTTAAGGGTGTGGCCCTTTGCAGGCTCATTTGCCCTTGATAGACACAGCATCAGCTTTGATCATATCCGCTGCTTTTTCTGCGATCATAATGGTTGGTGCATTCGTATTTCCGGAGATTAACTCTGGCATGATGGAGGCATCAACCACGCGTAAATTATGAATGCCATACACGCGAAGTCTACTGTCGACCACGTCGCCCGCATCCGGGCTTGGCCCCATGCGGCAGGTTGATACGGGATGATAGAGCGTGACGCCCGTTGCGAGCGCATAGCTCAGCAGATCCGCATCGCTCAATCTATCAATCCCTGGGGCAATCTCACGATCAACCCACTGTGACATTATTGGGGTTGCCATGAGATCGCGCGCAATTTTCATACCGGCGATATGCACGGATTGATCTCTTTGATCCTCTAAGTAATTCGGGACGATAAGCGGCGCGTCTGACGGGTTTGGCGATTGAATATGCACATGACCGCGACTGAAGGGGCGCAATTGGCAAGGTCCAATCGTCAGGCCTGGAAAGCGGTCAAACACCCGTTCCGCTGGATTTTCAAAACTTGCATTTGCGATATGATACTGAATATCTGGCCGTGGTTGTGAGGGATCCGATTTCACAAATCCCGCCAGCATTCCCGCCGGGAGCGACAGCGTGCCTCTGCGGGTCAAGCCAAACCGCAAGATTTCACCCAAAAGGCGCAGCCCCCTAGAATTTTTGTTGATAGAAAGATCCGCAGATAGCTGCCACGACAGGCGGGAAATATAATGGTCGGACAGATGCTCTCCTACGCCGCTGAGCGGATGAGTGACAGCGAGGCCGTGTTTTTGCAAAATTTTTGGATCGCCAATGCCGGACAATTCGAGCAGCTGCGGGGATTGTATGGCACCGGCGGATAGAATGACCTCGCGGGTTGCCTGCAAGTTCTGCCTCCGCCCGCTGCGAAAGACATGCACGCCGCGCGCCGTTTTGTTGTGGTCAATATCGAGGCCAATGACCTGACATTTGGTCAGAACCGTCAGATTGGAACGGCGCCGAACCGGTGCGAGATAGGCCTTTTTTGCGGAAAATCGTAACCCGTGGCTTTGCGTCAATTGGTAGTAGCCAAACCCTTCTTGCGTCTGGCCATTATAGTCGGCGTTTATCGGAAATTGCAAAGACTGGGCCGACTCCATAAGCCGGTCCAATATGGGATATGTCGAGCGAATAGCGTTGACTTTTAAAGGCCCATCAGCGCCGCGAAATTGCATGTCTTTTGGCTCCTGCAAAGATGCAATTTGGCAATTTTCGGATTTCTTGAAGTAAGGCAAAACGTCCAAATAGGACCAGCCAGCGTTGCCCCGCGCCGCCCAAGCGTCATAATCTTCCGCTTGACCGCGCACATAGAGCATCGCGTTGATAGCAGAAGACCCGCCCAGAACTTTGCCCCGCGGCATCGCAATTTTTCGATCCGCCGTGCGTGCATCTGGCGCAGTGTCGAACATCCAATTCACCTTTGGATNGACCATGGTTTTGATATAGCCGGCGGGTATATGGATCAGCGGATTCCAATCCTCGCCCCCAGCTTCAACCAATGTGACATGCACATTGGGGTTTTCGCTCAAACGGTTGGCCAAGACGCAGCCAGCCGATCCCCCGCCAACAATGATGTAGTCTGTTTGCACGTCATATTCCAAATCTGTCGATCGCTACCGAATTAAAGACACAGTCCAGTTTAAACCCATTGGATACAAATAGGCGATACATAAATAATAAGGTTATAAGGTTGAAAAGCGCGCCCGCTTCGCCAGTGATTTAAACCTTAGAGCTGAGATTTATTTTACCAGTTAGCTATTTCTATTCTATCAAAAAAAGGCAGGAGCGCTTAAGCTGGTTCCAACTTTCATGGACGGGACAAAAATGGCGCAAAAATCNACGATCTATAAAGCCGAACTCTCCGTTTCTGATATGGATCGCCATTACTACGAAACCCACAAGCTTACGGTGGCGAAGCATCCTTCCGAAACCTATGAGCGTATGATGCTGCGCTTGCTTGCCTTTGCATTGCACGCAAGCGAACGTCTGGAGTTTTCCAAAGGCATTTCCACCGATGACGAACCGGACCTTTGGGAAAAAAGCTTGAATGGTGAGACAGATCTATGGATTGCGCTCGGGTTGCCCAGCGAGAAACTTCTTCGGCAATCCTGTGGCAAAGCTAAGACCGTCATCATCTATTCTTACGGTGGAAAATCTGCCGAAGTGTGGTGGGATAAAGTTCAAAACGGCACCACAAGATTCAAAAACCTAAGTGTCATGAATATTTCAGAAACCAATTGTGCCCAATTGGGGGATCTGGCCAGCCGTTCCATGCAGTTGCAAGTGAATATTCAAGACGGGGATGTCATGGTAAGTGTGGGGGACACTATGCTCTATGTCACACCGAGTAGGTGGAAATAGCGTTTTTAATTTGAGATCTAGCTTCTCTGGTCCCCAATATCTTGCAGCGCGCGTATTGTTCTGTCCAATGTTCGGCTATTTCGGAGGAGGCGTTTTCTCAAAGCTTGGCAGACCCTTTGGGATCTGATGAAAGGGCTGCTTGTCTACACAATAAATTGCGGATTGCGGCTGAAACCATGAGTGATCATCTAACGTACCAATTTTTAAAACCAACATGCCAGGTCGAGGCGGGCTTTTGACGCAGATGTGAGTCCCGCAATTGCCGCAAAAATATCGAACACGGGGCTCGTTTAAATCGCTTCTTGCGAAGGTTTTGAGTTCGCCGCGTATGACCGTAAACGTGTTTTCGGAAATCACAATTGAGGCATTGGGTTCACCGCCTGAAAGATAACGGCATTCCCTACAATGACATAAAATTTGCGCATGTATTGGCTCCTTAAACTCAAACTCAATATCTCCGCAATAACATCTGCCCCTATGTGTCATCTCTACCGCCTTTACCCGTTTTGGTGCTGTAACTCTTGCACCATCTCATAAAATACCCAAGAAAAATCTGGTTCTTGATGATAAGGTTTGCAGATAACCTCAAACCAGACCCAATATTGTATGACGCAATTGGGGTTGGATAGAGATTGTACCCGTACGCTCTATTGAACCGTCTAGGATCGTATACTGCGCTGTATCGACGCCAATGGTCATGGGGAGGTGATTGGCGGGGGTTTTCTTCTCTTGCCTGAGAGGGCATTGCCCGCAATCGCTGCAAGCAAAACCATTCCGCCGATTAGCGTGTTCAGACTTGCGGTTTCGCCGAGAAATAACCAAACCCAAATTGGACCCAATAGGACTTCGGCGAGCGACAATAAGGCAAGTTCTGCGGCGGGCAGGCTGCGAGAGCCTAACGTATATAGGATGAGACCGGCCCCAACTTGAAACACCCCCATTCCCATTGATATCACGCCATCGTTCGGGCTCAAAATGAGTGGGAGCTGAAGGCTGACGCAGATGACAAGGGTAATAATGATTGCAAAGAGGCCTGACAGAAACACTGCGGGCAGCATTTCGCCCGTTCGACCCCAGCGCAATGCGACTGTGAAAATAGCGAAGCCAAAGGCCGATCCGAGCGCCGCTAAACTGCCCTTAATCGCAACGCTGCCGGACTTGTCTGCAACCATGACTGCGATTCCGGCAATAGCAATGACAATCGCAATCCAGGTTGCAAGGCGTACGCGTTCGCGCAGAACAACCCATCCCAGCACGGCCGCCATAAACGGGGCTGTTGCAAATAAAAGCATGGCATTTGCGACCGAAGTATTTTGGATGGAGTAAATACCGCCAGAATACGCTGCGACCAGTGAAAGTCCGGCTATGATGACCGGATAGCCAATGCGTCGAATTTGAGCAAAAGGGCTTTCGCCTGAGCGAATTTTAATAAGCACGTAAAGAAACAGCGACATGCTTACCGACCGATAAAGTAAGATCTGCCAAACAAAGGCATCTTCGATCATGCGAATTCCGAGCCCGACTGTCGACCATAGAATTCCCGCTGCGAAAACGAAAAATACGCCATATTTGTGAGCATCTGCACGAACCGGAGTGGAGGATAGGATTGTCATTTTAGGGCCGATCAAAAAATGTATTTCAACCTAGGTTAGCTTTTTAATCACAGTCTTGGCCCGTCAAATGCGACACTGCAAGAGATATAGTGAAGGGCTGGGTTGAAGCGGGCTTGTTTAAGATTGCCAATGACCTCGCTTGAACTTTTGAGCACATACGGGGACGGCTGCACAAGGGCATGGTGGTGACTTGGTCGCCCCCCCCATAGGGGTAAATTTTTTATAATGGGGCTGTACATTTTTAGGAAAATCCGAAAAAAAGGCCTATCGTTTTGATAGATTGATAAATAAGCGCCGATATTGGGGCAGATAATATTATCCGTGATGCAGATTTTGGCGTGCGGTCCTAGGAGTTTTGATTGAGAATTGCCGTTGCTGGGCTTGGCTATGTTGGATTAACCAACGCCGTTCTGCTTGCCCAAAATAATCCAGTTATTGCCTTGGATATTGATGCTGCTCGGGTGGAATTGGTCAATGCGCGCCAATCCCCAATTGCCGATCCAGAGCTAGAAGAATTCTTGAGAAATCGCGCGTTGGACCTTAGCGCCACGGTGGATGCGCAGCGTGCCTATAGTCAGGCAGATTATGTCATCGTGGCCACGCCCACCAATTATGATCCGCTCACACATTTCTTTGACACCTCCTCTGTGGAAGCGGTGATTGAGCAAGTGAGCGCGATCAACCCGTCTGCGGTGATCGTAATCAAATCAACCATTCCTGTGGGGTTTGTGGAGCAAGCGCGGGCAAGGTTTGCCTCTAATAACATAATTTTTTCGCCGGAATTTTTGCGCGAAGGCCGGGCTCTTTTTGACAATTTGCACCCCTCGCGGATCATTGTCGGTGAGAGGTCTGAGCGGGCCAAGGTATTTGCCAATTTACTCTTGGAGGGCGCGCAAACGCGCGAGGTGCCTTTGCTCTTCACGGATGCGCAGGAGGCGGAAGCGATCAAACTCTTTGCCAATAGCTATTTGGCCATGCGGGTTGGTTTTTTTAATGAGCTGGACAGCTATGCCATGGCGCGCGATCTGCAGACACGCCAGATCATTGACGGCGTCTGCCTCGATCCGCGCATTGGGAGCCATT
>JGI20158J14315_10002017_pt1 | contig 14400 bp, 11 predicted proteins | sample COG_08_FD_14315 | JGI IMG/M metagenome (IMG submission 14315)
GCCCGCCGCGCCATCGATCAGTACCGCGCAAATGGTGGGACTGAGGCGAAATATATAGCCGGCTCTGTGGGACCGACGAATAAAACAGCTTCCTTGAGCCCAGATGTGAATAATCCAGGATTTAGAGCGGTTTCTTTTGATGATTTACGCGAGTGTTATTTCGAGCAATGTGAAGCGCTCGTTGAGGCCGGAGTGGATGCTTTATTGATTGAGACGGTATTCGATACGTTGAATGCGAAGGCTGCCCTATTTGCGGCGCAAGATGCAATAGAGGCTTCTGGCCGTGAGGTTGCGATCATGCTCAGTGGCACCATTACGGATGCTTCTGGACGTACCTTAAGCGGCCAAACCACAGAGGCCTTTTTAATCTCTGTGGGGCATGCGCCTTTGTTGAGTATAGGATTGAATTGTGCCTTGGGTGCGAAACAATTGATGCCGTACCTACAGACCTTAGATGCTAAAGCGCCTTTTGCAGTCAGCGCACATCCCAACGCAGGGTTGCCAAACGCCTTTGGCGAATACGACGAGACTGCGGATCAAATGGCGGCTCAGATTAAGGACTATCTGGAATTGAATCTGATTAACATTATTGGCGGTTGTTGCGGGACTTCTCCTGCGCACATTGCGGCCATTGCTGAATTGGCAAAAAACTACAAACCCCGCACCTATGTCGCATAATCTTCCAAATCGACCTATGCGTCTTTCGGGTTTAGAGCCGTTAGTCATTACGCCTGATACCAATTTTGTGAATGTTGGCGAACGTACAAATGTAACGGGGTCCAAAAAATTCTTACGCCTGATTAAAGAGCGTAATTTTGATGAAGCCCTTGATGTTGCCCGTGATCAAGTAGAGGGGGGAGCACAGATCATTGATATCAATATGGACGAAGGAATGATCGATGGGGTAGAAGCCATGACGACATTCTTGAACCTTGTCGCTGCAGAACCTGATATAGCTCGAGTGCCCATCATGATTGATAGTTCTAAATGGGAAATCATAGAAGCGGGCTTAAAATGTGTGCAGGGCAAATGCGTGGTGAATTCCATTTCGCTTAAAGGCGGCGAAGAAGAATTTATTGCGCAAGCGCGTACCATTAAGCGCTACGGTGCTGCAGTCATTATTATGGCGTTTGATGAAGACGGTCAAGCGGATTCGTACGAGCGTCGTATTGAGATTTGTGAGCGGTCCTACCGAATCTTAAGGGAACAATTAAATTTCCCACCAGAAGATATCGTCTTTGATCCCAATATTTTTCCAGTAGCTACAGGGATGGAGGAACACCGGAAAAATGCCCTCGATTTCTTCCGTGCCACAAGGTGGATCAAAGAAAACCTGCCTTATGCAAAGGTGAGTGGCGGCGTTTCGAATGTGAGCTTTTCTTTTAGAGGGAATAACACCGTACGTGAGGCGATGCATGCATCATTCTTGTACCACGCTATTCAACACGGTATGGACATGGGCATTGTGAATCCGACCATGTTAGAAGTGTATGCAGAGGTCGACAAGGAACTCATGGAGCATATTGAAGATGTGTTACTGGATCGAAGGGACGACGCGACAGAACGCTTGTTAGAGTTCTCCCAAACGGTTGAAGGTACCGTAAAAGATGAAGCTAAAGTATTGGAATGGCGCAATGCGTCGGTTGCAAAACGACTGGAGCACGCACTGATAAAAGGGATTACAGAATTCATCGATGAAGATGTTGAAGAGGCCCGTCAATCTTTTGCGAAGCCACTGCACGTGATTGAAGGCCCACTCATGGATGGAATGAACGTGGTTGGTGACCTTTTCGGAGCGGGGAAAATGTTCCTACCGCAAGTGGTGAAAAGTGCTCGCGTCATGAAGAAGGCGGTGGCTTATTTGATGCCTTATTTAGAGGCAGAAAAAGAAGTAGGCACCTCCTCGAGTGCAGGAAAAGTTTTGCTTGCCACGGTAAAAGGAGATGTGCACGACATTGGGAAAAACATTGTAGGTGTCGTCATGGCATGCAACAACTTTGAAATCATAGATCTTGGAGTGATGGTACCGCCAGAGAAAATCCTGCAAGCTGCGCAAGAGCATCAGGTGGATATCATTGGTTTGAGCGGGTTAATTACACCGTCTTTAGATGAAATGATTCACATCGCAAAAGAAATGAAGCGATTGGGTATGACGCAGCCTTTATTGATTGGGGGTGCTACGACCTCACGTGCACACACCGCGGTAAAGATTGATCCGGAATTTGACGGACCTGTATTACACGTTGTTGATGCCAGCAGGGCAGTAGGCGTTTGTTCCAAACTATTGAGTGAGCAGGGTGCATTGTACGCACAAACGGAAAAAGAAGGCTTGGCGAAGGTTCGTGAAGGCTATGCGAAACACCGCGAGAAAAAGGCATTAGTCCCGCTGATGTATGCGCAGGCGAACAAACCGAAACTCGTATTTGATTCGTCTACGGTGCCAACGCCAAAATTCATAGGTACAAAGCATGTTTTGAACGTTCCAATAGGAGAGGTTGTCCCGTTTATCGATTGGACTCCGTTTTTCCAAACGTGGCAGCTTTTTGGCAAATTCCCCCGAATACTCGAAGATGCCGTTGTAGGGGAGCAGGCAAAAAGCGTATATGCCGATGCCCAAAAAATGTTGCGTACAATGCAAAAGGAGCAATGGTTGACCCTAAATGCAGCGTATGGTATTTTCCCTGCGCAGAGTCGAGGTGAAGAAATTTTATTAGGCGAAAAAGGCAAATTGGGGAGCTTTTACGCCCTCCGACAAACGGGAGAGAAATCGAAATTTCAGGCGCTCTCAGATTTTATTGCGCCAGAAGGTACCGTTCAGGATTATGTCGGTGGATTTGCCGTGACCGCAGGACTTGATATTGAGAAGACCTTAGCGAAATTTGATGCCGCACTGGACGATTACAGCAGCCTTATGTTAAAGGCACTGGCCGATCGATTGGCCGAAGGTTTGGCAGAATATGTGCATTTGAAAATTCGCCGTGAGATATGGGGCTATGCTCCTGAAGAGCAGTTGACGAATGAGCAGCTCATTGCTGAGGAATACCGCGGCATTCGTCCAGCACCGGGCTATCCTGCTTGTCCAGATCACCTCGATAAATCGACGTTATTTGACCTCCTGGACGCACCGGCTATTGGTATGTCGTTAACTGAAAGTTTAGCGATGTATCCTGCCTCAAGCGTGAGTGGGTATTATTTTGCCCATCCGGATTCAAAATATTTCGCCGTCGGAAAATTGGCCAAAGATCAGATAGAATCGTATGCCGCCCTTCGTGGCATTGATGTAGCGACCGCAGAAAAGTGGTTGGCTCCTAACCTTAACTATTAAGCAATGAAGATTACCGATTTACTACAAGAAGTCAAGGAGTGCCAATTCACGTTCGAAATTCTTCCGCCGCTTAAAGGGCAGAAGGCAATGGAGATCTTTGATAATTTGGACCCTTTGATGGAGTTCAAGCCACCGTTCATTGATGTGACTTACCATAGGGAGGAAACCATCTATAAGCGGTTAGACAACGGCTTGCTTCAAGAAAAAGTAGTTCGTAAGCGACCAGGTACTGTTGGGATTTGTGCCGCGATTATGAACCGCTATGATACTGAAACCGTACCGCACGTTCTTTGTGGCGGATTTTCGCGAGAGGAAACAGAAAATTTACTGATTGATTTGAATTTCCTGGGTATTGAAAATGTTGTGGCATTACGCGGCGATCAGGCTAAGCACGAGAGTTACTTTACTCCGCACAAAGAAGGAAATGCTTTTGCTATTGATTTAGTACATCAAATAAATGATTTGAATCAGGGCAAATACCTTGATGAGGAATTGCAAAATACAACCGCAACGAACTTTTGTATTGGCGTCGCTGGATACCCAGAGAAGCATTTTGAAGCGCCGTCTTTGAATCTCGATATTGAGTACTTAAAGGCAAAAGTTGAGGCAGGGGCCGATTATATCGTGACCCAGCTCTTCTTTGACAACAGTAAATATTTTGCTTTTGTAGAAAAATGCCGTGCCGCTGGTATTACGGTGCCTATCATCCCAGGTCTAAAGCCGTTATCTACAAAGCGTCAATTGAGCATTTTGCCCCAGATCTTTCACGTGGATATTCCTGATGATTTGGCTATCCAAGCCATTAAGTGCAAGGACAATGCACAGGTTAGGCAATTGGGCATTGAATGGTGCATACAGCAGAGTAAGGAACTTAGAGATGCAGGGGTGCCGGTGCTGCATTACTACAGCATGGGCAAGAGTCAAAACATATACGAGATCGCTAGCGCTATTTTTTAGAGGTAGCGTTTCGCCCAACTTTCACCCAAAGGAATCATTCCGTTTCCACTTTCGTATAGGGTCGTGGCTAAGGTATGCATGACTGGCGTTTCTGCCGTGATACTGCCCGCTGCTATAGCCTCTTTAAGCGCAGCAGGGGTAAACGCTTTTATGCCCGCATTATCCGTTGTGAATACCAACATTCGATTGAAAAAGTCCACGCCAAATTCTTGTCCAAATTCCATCAACAGGTGTACGCTTTTATCGATGCTACACCCTGTTGCCTGTTGTTGACGTTCATCTACGGCTATGATGAGACATTGGTTGCCTATGATTCTGTAGGCGGCTGCGAGTTGCGCTCCGTGTGCTTTCCATTGCCCCACGAAATCATTCATTAATGTTTTAAGCACCTGTGCTTGCTGATCCGTTAAAGGCGCAGCGAGACCGTAAAACCACATGCGCGATTCTGGATGCATAGATTGCATACTCATACTAAAGGTCTTCTGCTAATGCGATCATCTCTGCCAAATCCAACACTTGAACTTGCGCTTCTTTTTCGCGATTTTTCACGCCGTCTGTCAGCATAGTGTTGCAGAAAGGACAACCCGCTACGACAATCTCAGCGCCTGTTTCCATCGCTTCGTCCGCGCGGACGTGGTTAATTTCCGCTGTACCTTTTTCAGCATCTTTAAACATCTGAGCGCCTCCGGCGCCGCAGCATAGACCATTTTTTTTGCAACGACGCATTTCTTTCAGTGAGACATCGAGCTTCTCCAGAAGTGCGCGCGGCGCCTCGTATTCGTCGTTTGCACGTCCTAGGTAACACGGATCGTGAAAAGTGATTTTCTTCCCCTTGAAACTACCGCCTTCAATCTTGAGACGGCCTTCATTGAGTAGGCGGTTTAAGAATTGGCTGTGGTGCTCTACGTGGTAATTACCGCCCAATTCAGGGTATTCGTTTTTTAAGGTGTTGAAGCAATGCGGGCACGTGGTTACAATATGCTTGACTTCATAGCCATTTAGAACCTGTATGTTCATCATGGCTTGCATCTGAAAAAGAAACTCATTACCTGCTCTTTTGGCTGGATCCCCGGTACAACCTTCCTCAGTTCCCAAAACGGCAAAGCTGATGCCCGTGTGGTGCAAAATTTTTGCCATTGCTTTGGTGATCTTTTTTGCACGATCGTCAAAGCTACCGGCACAACCGACCCAAAACAAGACTTCAGGAGCCTTGCCTTCGGCAGTCATTTGTGCTAATGTGGGAACTTGGAATGTAGTCATAGTTAGTCTTCGAAAACTTGAATTGTACTCTCTTTCTCAACGAGTTCAGTGAATTTACCTGTATAACGGGTCGCACGAACGATGTGGTTGTCTACCCAATGGTAGTTGCCCCCGCGTGGTTTGCCCATGAGCAAGCCGTGCCAATTAAAACCGTTTTCTTTCAGCCATTTTTCAGTAACCTCGCGGTGGTCTTCAGTACGAGAGGTAAAGAAGGTAATTACATGTCCTTCGTCGAACCATTTGTTTAAGGTGTCCAAAGCATCTGGGTAGACATTCGCCGTAGCCATACGTTCTGGTTCCTCATTCGGGATATCGTCACAGACAGTGCCATCAATGTCTATGAGGTAATTCTTCACATCTGACGGAAGCATTGGGCTGATGAGTTGACCATCTTCGGAGGCTTCTTTTAATAATTTATCGATGTGTGCATTTGCGCTTTTTTCCATGTGTGTTTTTTGACGCGTTTGTAGAATTACTGTTTGTATGTTGGGTGTTGGGTTGCTTATTCGTTGATCCAGTTCGCACGGTCCATCTGGTTGAAGGGCCAAGGCGCACCATTGTTCTCCACGTTGGTCATCATAGCATTCAGTGCGCCGGGTGCGCTACTCTCTTCCATGGTCGCAAAATTGCGGAGTTTCATAATGATATTTAAAGGATCGATATCTACTGGGCAAGCTTGAACACAGGCGTTACAGCTGGTACAGGCCCACAATTCTTCATTGGTAATGTAGTCGCCTAATAAACTCTTACCATCGTCTAAAAAAGAGCCATTGGTAGCGATGTTTTGGCCAATCTCTTCGATGCGGTCGCGCGTGTCCATCATGATTTTGCGCGGCGATAATTTTTTACCGGTGAGGTTGGCAGGGCATTCACTTGTGCAGCGACCGCACTCCGTACAGGTATAGGCATTGAGTAAGTTCGCCCAGCTAAGATCATTAGCGTCTTTTGCACCAAAGCGCTCAATAGGAGCATCAGCATCCGGCGCTGGCGCTGCAAAAGGATCGGCTGAAGGATCCATCATCAATGCAACTTCCTTAGTTACCGCTGCATTGTTTTCAAAACGGCCTTTGGCTTCGAGGTTGGCATAATAGGTATTTGGGAAGGCGAGAATAATGTGAAAATGCTTTGAATACGGAAGGTAGTTTAAGAACGCAAAGATGCCGAGGATATGGACCCACCAGAAAAGCCGCTCACCAAAATGCAGTCCCCATTCACTCGCACCGCTCCAAAGTGGCGCAATGTATTGACTGATGAGGAAGCTGTGGTGCGCATCGGCAAAATTGGCCTCTAATGCATTCATGTTCAGGAAAGCAAACATGAGGACCAGTTCGATGTATAAGATGTTGTTCGCATCCGTAAAAGCCCATCCTTTCATTTCAGGTTTGTGGAAACGGTCCAATTTACTCACGTTTCTGCGCCACCAAAAAATGAGGACCGCGACGACGGTAAGCACGGCCAAAACTTCGAATGCACTTATGATCGGTACATAGGCGCTGCCTAAAAAGGGAGCAAAGACGCGGTGGGTTCCGAAAATTCCATCAACGATAATTTCTAAAACTTCAATATTAATGATAAGGAAACTCACATAGACGATAAAATGGAGCACACCTGCGACTGGGCGCGCTTGCATTTTTGATTGACCAAAGGCTACTCGAAGCATGTTTTGTAGCCGATCGCTTGGCCGATCGCTACGATCGGTATCCTTTCCTAAACCAATGTTTTTACGTATTCGTCCCACCTTCTTAGCGAATACTACGATGGCGGTGGCCAGCGCGGCAATGAATAGGATGTTGGGCAAATACGTCATGATCACTTCCCTGGATTGCTTTCTTCCATAGCCTCTTCGATGGCTTGGATTTCTTCCTCAGTATAGCGCGTTCTGCTCCCGAACATGCTTACGTGAAGGTATTTGTTCGGATTGTATTTAATGTCTAATAAGAGACGGTTCAAATTTTCCGTCGCTTTTTTCATGTTTGCGTAGACCTCTTCATCGTAAATTAACTTTGATGCCGCGCCTTCACCTGTTTCCAATTCCGCCATCAAACGGTCAAAGCGTGCAGTGATGCTTTCCATATTGTTAATGGTCTCCGTAAGCTTCGCACTGGCTAGACTGTCTGATATCGCTTCAAGGTTGGTGATTGTGCTGCTGATATCTTTACTCTTCGCAGCCAATTCTTCACTGAGCGTTCTGAAATTCTCGCTCATCGCGTCAAAGTTCCCTTTATTATCACCTAGATACTCACTGACTTCCGCCGCGCTTGCCTCAACGCTTGCAAAGGTTTTGGTTAAACTTTCAAAGGTCGATTTGAAATTTTGAGAAGTGCGTTCGTCTAAAAATCCTGAAGCGAGACCAATAACCGTATCTAGTGTGCCGAGCAATTCTTCAGTGCGTGCTTTGATGGGCGCAAGCTGCATGTTTACTTCTTCCGTTAAATCGCGCTCAGTGGCACTTACTAGGGTATCGCCGCTCAACGAGAGTGGTGCTCCTTTGTTTACCGATAAAGAGATGCTTTTCTCGCCCATGATACTGGCGGAATAAATTTTTGCAACGGTTCCTTTTGTGATGGGAAAGTCGTTGCCCACATTAAGGGTCACAATAAGCCGACCTGAAGCATCAGGAAGGAAAGAAATATCGCTGACCTGACCTACCTGAAAGCCGTTGATGGTGATGGGGCGCGTCGCAAGCAGTCCTTCTGTGTTATCGTAAACGACATAGTATTTGTTCTCTGTGCTAAATACATCCTTGCCCTTGAGGTAATTTACCCCCCAATACAATAGGAAAACACCTAGAACTATGGCCAAGCCAATTTTAAATTCTGTTTTCAAAGTCGTTTCGTTTAGATGCTAAAATACATTATGGCGCGCGCTTTTTGGCCTCATTTAGGTCAATTTTCTTGTCCTTTTCGAACGCTACGAGATAGGCGTCCGGATAGTGCTCCAGTACTTCTTCTTTTAACGCTTCTGCTTCAGTAAATGTTGTTAATCTGCCGCAGAAGTATTTGTACAGACCATATTGTTCTTGTTTCCACACCGATTCTAGTCCCTTAAAGTTTTCTGGAAGGCAAGGGAGGTCATTGCGCGATACGGCAATTTGAACTGAAAAATGCAAGGTTAATCCATCCTCAATAGCCACATTAATGACCGTAGAAGGTGCCGCTGCAATAGATTCAGGAATAGGTTCAACGGATGTTTCGGTCGGTTTGTCGCTGACGGGAGGGGCCGAATTTTCTACGACGGGCGTTAGGGAAGACCCTTCGGTTTGGATACCAGCATCGCGCTGTTCGCGTTTAAATTTATATTCTTTCACCGCACGATAGATGGCGCTGGCAAGCAATTCTTTGCCTTGGGTACTTTGTAAGAAATCTTCTTCTCCTGGGTTGGTGAGAAATCCTAATTCTACTAGTACAGCGGGCATAGTAGAGCCACGGAGTACGGCTAAGGGTTGTTGTTTGACCCCGCGGTTGCGTCGTTTGACGCGACCTTCAAATTGGCGCTGGATCTCATCTGCAATGCTAATGCTTTGCTCTAGGAAAGCGTCCTGATAGGCGCGCAAAGCAATTATGGCAGCAGGATTGTTCGTGTTTAGTTCCTCGTAGTTGCTTTCCCAATTTTCTTCTAATAAGCGGGCAGCATTCTCTAGTTGAGCCGTTTTATTTAGTCGCTGGTCTTTTTCACCCATCCCAAGAACGAAACTTTCGGTACCATAGGCGGTTTTATTATCGTTCGCATTACAGTGGATGGAGATGAATACATCAGCGTTGGCGCGATTCGCAATAACAGTACGCTGGTAGAGTTCAATGAACCGGTCGTCGTCGCGGGTGAGAATCACTTTCGTATCCGGTAGGTTTTCTTCGATGTATTTTTTCACCAATGCNCTNACATCAAAACTGACGTCTTTCTCACGNGTGCGGTAGCGNCCAGTCCCGAGATTGCCAGGATCTTTACCACCGTGCCCGGGGTCTATGACAATAATGTTTACGCCCGCATTCGCAGCACGAAAGGGGCGTGGATTGAAGGCGGCCAGCACTGTAAAAAGCACTGCCAAACCAGCAATTTTAATTCCTTTAAAACTTGGGCCAACCATACCAAGGCACATAAACATTCGTTTTACCTTTGAATCTCATGCAAATTACATACCCGGGTGCATCAGCGACTTACTGATCTTCTTTTTTTGCTCACATTTTGTACACCGTTTTTAACGGCCGCACAGGATAAACCTATTAGCTACACCGCGAAGGATTCAATCACTTCTGACGTGGATGCAGGGACGGTTGAATTGTTCAACGAAGTGCACCTAATTTTTGGAGAAACGAAGTTGGATGCGGGCTATGCTAAAATCTTTTGGAAAGAGGGGCTGGTGGTTGCNCACGGCATAGAAAACGAAGGAGGTGANGTTGTGCAACAACCTGTTTTTGAGGANGGTGGAAAGGTGTTTTATTTGAGCGAAATCAAATACAATTGGACCACGGAAAAGGCTAAAATTAAAGGCGTTTTGACGCAAGAAGGGGAGAATTACCTCAACGGAGATGCGGTCAAAAAAATAGATTCCAACACCTTATATATGGCCGGAACGGGTTTCACGACCTGTTCGCATGAGGAGCCACATTTTCAGATTAAAACCAATAAGAGTAAGGTGGAATTGGGTGAGCGCATCATTACAGGACCTGCTCACTTTGAATTCTTTGGCATTCCAACACCGCTGGTTATTCCCTATGGCTACTTTCCAACGAATCTCGAAAAGCCGAGCATCTCAGGTTTGTTGATGCCTAGTTTTCAAAATTCACCATCGCAAGGGGTGGGCATAGTGAACGGTGGTTGGTATTTCCCGATCAATGACTTTATGGATCTAGAATTGCGCGGCGATTTATACCTGCGCGGTTCTTGGTCGTTGCAAGCCACAACCAATTATAGAAAACGCTACAGCTACAGTGGTAATTTTGGGTATCAATACCGTTATCAACGTAGAGGGCTTCCCATTTTTGAGCCGTTCGGTGGTTACGATATCACGAAGAATTTCAGTATTCGATGGACCCACCGTCAAGATGCAAAAGCGCATCCGTCGCGTCAGTTCAACGCGAGCGTTAATTTGCAGAACCCAAATTTCTTCAAGAACAGCGCCAACCCGGAAGATTTGCTCAACGGGACGATGAGCACGACGAATAATACGATGAATTCCAGCATCACCTACAACCAGCGTTTTGGTCGAGCGAATTTAACGGTGAGCGGTAACCACACTCAAAACAATGGCTCACAGAGCTTCACGACTAACCTGCCTAAAGCTTCGTTCAATGTGCCTCGATTCTTTCCTTTGAAGACCAACGATGGAAAAAGTCAATGGTACGATAAGCTGGGGATGAATTACAGTTCAGTAGCCGAAGGCCGATTAAAAGGAAACTTAGGTACAATCAGCGAGAAATTGGACTCATTAGCTGGGTATGACATGAACGATGTGCTGCGCGAATACGGCCAGTACGGCGTGAAGCACAACACGTCATTATCCACTAATGCCAAGCTTTTAAAATACTTTACCTTCAGTCCATCCGCGAATTATACGGAACGCTGGTATTTTCAACAGTATGATTATGCCTTCGATCCGGCACTCAATAAAGGAGTGCTTACCGATACGATCAGTGGGTTTACCGCGGTCCGTGATTTTGGTATGAATGCATCGTTGAATACAAAGATTTATGGAACTTTTCTGTTCTCTAAAGGACCTGTAAAGGCAATACGTCACATGATTACACCGCGTGCGACATTCAACTTTCGTCCAGATTTTGGTACGGAGCAGTGGAATTATTACCAGAACTTTACAGACACCCTCGGAAACAACCTCTTCTACAATAGGTATAATGGATTTTTGTACGGTTCGCCGGGTAGAGGTAGTAATGGTGCGATTACCATTGCAATCGATAACAATCTAGAGGCGAAAGTAATGGACCGCAGCGATACAACGGGGGGGACAAAAAAAGTAAAATTGCTCGAGCGCTTTAATTTGAATACCAATTATAACCTCGCCTCTCAAGACGGGTTCAACTGGAACGTGGTTCGCCTGACCGCTGCAAGTTCTTTGTTTAATCAAAAACTACGTCTTACGTACCAAGGTCAGTTTGACCCCTACGGGTACAATGTAGAAGGAGAGCGTATTGCTACATTGGCTTACAAACTCAATCAGTCCCCACTTATTCATCGAACATCGCAATTCTCAGCCAGTACTCAACTTAAAAGTAATCGAGGGAACAGTCGAGAGGCAGTTGCTCTGGAACGCCGCGGTGGAAGCTTTACTTCAGGCGATATTGATTACTACCGCTACCCCGATCTGGTGCCTTTACGTTCGGATTGGAACGTGAGTTTAAATTATGATCTTCGTTTTTTAACAAACGTTTCTGAGGGTGCAGAAGGCGCTAGCGGTCCAGTGTTCCAAAACGAATTTGCAGCACACAGTATTAGTATTTCAGGTGCATACAGACCCACAGATAATTGGTCCTTGAATTACCGCACGGGAATAGATATTGCGGAACGTACGGCAGGATTTACCTCGATAAACGCTACTAGGGACTTGCATTGTTGGGAGATGAAGATTTCATGGGTGCCTTTTGGTTCAACGCGTTCGTACATGATTGGTATTAACCTGAAAAACCAGCAATTCCGTCAAGTGAAAACCCAGCGCAGACGCACGGCCATAGATTTCTAATCCACTAAGGCGAGCCAGTTTTTAATCATTCGAAGTCCTTGTGGGGTTAGGACACTTTCAGGGTGAAATTGGACGCCATATGCGCTGTCTATTTCTGATTCAATAACCATAGGTGCATCCTCCTCTAAAGCAACGGCGCAGAGTGCCCACCCCAAAAGCGCTTCCTTATCTACTGCCCAACTGTGGTATAGACCTACTTGGAATTCTGTGATGCCTTTTAACAGTGCGCTGTCTCGAAGCACTTTCAATGCAGTGGTACGTCCGTGCATGATGCCTTTTCTATTGTACAAACGGCCACCAGTGTGTAAAGCAAGTGCCTGCATACCCAAACAAACACCCAAAATAGGAAGTTGGCCATAGCTTCGCTGAATGAAGGACATAAGCTGTCCGCTATCTTCTGGTAATCCCGGCCCAGGGCTGAGAACTAGGCCGTCGAACTGTGCCAATTCTAAATGCGCCAATTCCGCGGCATCATTGCGGTAAACGACAACTTCAGCACCTGATTTCTCCAGATAATGGACCAGGTTATAGGTAAAGCTGTCGTAATTGTCAATGAGAAGCACCTTCATGTGCGCAAATATGAGTTAAATTCGGTTGAAGTAATTTAAATCTACCGACAAAACCATGAAAAAAGCAATTGAAGGAAAGGGACTAGCACCGGCGATAGGGCCGTATAGTGCTGGTATTAGTTGGGGGGATGTGATTTTCACCTCTGGACAGATCGCAATGGATCCACACACGGGTGATATGGCGCAAGGAAATTCAATCACTGAGGAGACGCACAGGGTAATGAAAAACCTGCAAGCCGTTTTGTTGGCAGGCAGCGCTGATTTTAATTCTGTGGTTAAGACCAGTATTTTTCTAAGCTCAATGGATCATTTTGCTGAAGTTAACGAAGTGTACGGGAGTTATTTTGCTGCGCCGTTCCCAGCAAGGGAAACGGTTGCCGTGAAAACACTGCCAAAAAATGTGAATGTGGAGATATCCTGTATTGCGATGCGAAAGAGTTAAGGTTTTGGCCTTAAATTGCACGCTCATTTAAAAGAAAAATAAATGGATTTTGACGTAATCGTTGTGGGGTCAGGCCCCGGTGGCTATGTAACTGCCATTCGTGCATCTCAATTGGGATTCAAAACGGCCGTAGTAGAAAAAGAAAACCTAGGCGGCGTTTGTCTAAACTGGGGATGTATTCCTACAAAAGCCCTTCTGAAGAGTGCTCAGGTATTTGAATATGTGAAGCATGCGGAAGACTTTGGAATCAAAATCAAAGAATACGATAAAGACTTTAACGCGGTTGTAAACCGTTCGCGCGAGGTTGCGAATGGCATGAGCGGCGGTGTACAGTTTTTAATGAAGAAAAATAAAATCACTGTTTTAAACGGGTTTGGTAAAGTTCAACCGGGCAAAAAGGTTGCCGTAACGGATGAAGCTGGAAAGGAGACGGTTTATACTGGTCAGCATATCATTATAGCCACAGGTGCCCGTTCAAGAGAACTACCAAACTTACCACAAGACGGAAAGAAAATTATAGGCTACCGTAAAGCGATGACGCTTGAAAAGCAGCCTAAGAAAATGGTGGTTGTAGGTTCTGGAGCGATCGGTATCGAATTCGCTTACTTCTACAACAGTATGGGTACAGATGTGACCATTGTAGAATATATGCCAAATATTGTTCCTGTCGAAGATGAGGATGTGAGCAAGCAATTGGAACGTACCTTCAAAAAGTCAGGCGTTAAGATTATGACGAATGCGGAGGTTACTGGGGTTGATACCTCGGGTAAAGGCTGTATCGTTAACGTAAAGACTAAAAAGGGCGAAGAGCAATTGGAAGCTGATGTTGTCTTATCGGCAGTAGGTATTGCCCCTAATATCGAAGGAATTGGACTTGAAGAGGTAGGTATTGCCGCTGATCGTGGCCGTATTTTGGTGAACGATTTTTACCAGACCAACGTTCCGGGCTACTTTGCCATTGGTGATATCGTTAAAGGTCCAGCATTGGCCCACGTTGCTTCTGCGGAAGGTATTCTGTGTGTAGAGAAATTAGCAGGATTGCACGTTGAGCCGCTTGATTACGGCAACATACCAGGATGTACGTATTGTTTCCCTGAGGTTGCTTCAGTCGGTATGACTGAGAAAGCGGCAAAAGAAGCAGGTTACGAGTTGAAAG
>JGI20158J14315_10002032_pt1 | contig 14335 bp, 15 predicted proteins | sample COG_08_FD_14315 | JGI IMG/M metagenome (IMG submission 14315)
CTCTTTTAGTGAGGCTGAAAAAAAGATTTGAAAAAATTGCCGCCAAAAAGGCGAAAAATATCTAAAAAGTGCTTTATTTCAAACGACGCTTTTTCGTATCATTACCCTTATTCTTAGTACGTGATGATGATTAAGATGATGCCGACGACGAGCAAAATCCGCTGCTCTTCTTCGTTGACGTCGGGTGGGAGTGATACTAATACGCGTAGCAACAGATGCGTCGCTCGTGGTGGTGGTTTTTCTTCCTTTAAGGAACAACAACAAAAGCAGAAAAAATCAATCAGCACTTTTCGATCAAAATCATTTTCATCGGACGATGAGGGTAAATTATTAATAATGAATTCGACTCCTAATCCAATCGAGGAAGAAGAAGACATGATTGAATACTGCGTCCTCAAATCAGACGAAGACCTCATTCACCTCTCGTTAACGAAAAGAGACGTGTTTCGAGCACTCGTAGGCATCGTGGGTATGGTAGGGATGAGTACAGTCGTGCAAGGATCCGCCCCGCCGTTTGCTCGAGCATCCAACGGGGAATCCTCTCTCAACAAGGCGGCTGACTCGGAAAAAGATTTTAAACAATTGAGAAAAGACGTGAAAGCTTTGATGGAAAAAGACGCAAACTTAGGGCCGACTTTGGTACGATTAGCGTGGCATTCATCAGGCACGTACGATAAAATGACACAAACCGGTGGTTCATCTGGTGGAACTATTCGGTTTAAGGAAGAACTCGCGCACGGCGGCAACGCCGGGTTGGACAAGATGGTGGCGGCTTTGGAACCGATCAAGGAGCGAAATCCAAAAATTTCGTACGCGGATATGTACGCGTACGCGGGGAAAGTCGCCATCGAAGAAATGGGCGGGCCAACCATGGAGTTTAAATACGGAAGAGTGGACGAGATGGACCCGTCGAAAGTGACTCCGAATGGGCGCTTACCTGATGCGGATAAAGGCGATCACGCCGGACCAAAAACGACGCAAGGTTTGAGAGACGTCTTTTATCGAATGGGATTCGACGACCAGGAGATTGTCGCGTTATCTGGTGCGCACGCCTTGGGAAGGTGTCACGCCGATGCCAGTGGTTACGTCGGCCCGTGGTCCTCCACGCCTTTGTTGTTCAATAACTCCTATTACGGCTTATTGAAAGGCCTCAAATGGACCGAGAATACAAAGACGAAAAAATTCCAATACGAAGATCCGAGCGGGCAGCTCATGATGTTACCGTCCGATATCGTCTTATTGGAAGACGAAAACTTTAAAAAATACGTGGACGTGTACGCGAAAGATCAGAAAAAGTTCTTCGCGGATTTCAAAAACGCGTTCGAGAAGTTGGAGTTACTCGGAACGAGCGGATTGAATACGCTAAAGGAATAATAATAACTTAATACTACTACCGCGAGCGCGGCGCAAACAAACGAACGAATCTGGGTGTTATACTATTCGCATTCATAACGACACCAAACTCTCTCTCTCTCTCTCCATCTATCTCAAGTTCTTCTTCCTCTTTTCCCTCTCCGATACCGCGGCTTTTTTGCCTTTGCTTTCCTCTTTCGCTTCAGCACCGGTGTCGTCACCACCCATCGACTGTCGCATCATCTCCTCTTGCAACTTTTGCTGCGCGGCGAAGCCGCCTTTCAAGGAGTCGCAGATCGGTTCGCAATCTTTCCATCCTCCCGTACCGTAGGCAAACGCGCTTTCCTTCGAAGAAGAAGCACCCAGAGAGAGGAAAAGAACCCCCACGGCGAACACGTCTCTCCGTCGCTGCGTTTTCCCTGACATCATCATCACATCCGTTTTCTTCGTTTCGGGAACTGGCGTTTTTGTGGTCGACGCGTTGTTCGGTTTTGATGACGTCGCCTTCGCGCGACAAAGTCGTTCGCGCCTCTTCTTCTTCGACGAAGAAGAGGGCGAAGAAACGACCACCGGAGTTCTCGAAAGCATCGTCATCCTTTCTCGTGTTATTTATATCTGAAGCAAGCTTTTTGCGACTCTCAATTATTTAGTCAATTAAATTCTTGCCAGCTCAGCATTTTTTCTTTCCTTTTCTCCCTTTTTGCTCTTCATTCTCTTTATTATTGAAGACCACATCAGGAGGAACAACGACACACTTTTACTGCGAAAGATAAAATAATGTTTACGACGACGACGACACGTTTTGCAACGAGCATCTCGGCGGTCGCTCACCGCACCAAGCAAAACGGGAGAAGAAGTTTGGTGGTCACGAACGTGACCAAGGTAAACGAGAGATCTTCTTTCCAATTCTTTTCTGTTGTTAGATATTTTTTTCTCACATCTTTAACGAGTATCGAGAAGCGCGGAAGTGCTCCTCTGTACTACTCTTATACTCTTACTCTTAAACACTCTGCGCTCTTTTCCTCGCGACTACTCACCTTTTTTGCGTGTTCTCCTCACATCCTTCTCATCCTCGACGAATACAACATTCGATAAAATATCACAAATAAAAAGTGGGTGTTGGATGCCCCGGATTGCGAAAAATCACGAACGGGCGACCACGGGCTGGACCGCGTGTCGTCCGCCCCACGCCACTGTCCGATCGAAGCCATCGACGTGAACCGTCTGGTAAAATCGTCCGGAGGTGTCCTTCAAGTGGATAAGAACGCGATCCAGTTCTCTGTTTCCGGGAAGGATGATCGAGAGTTGGAAGTTTCCGCCGTGCACGGCTCGTTTCTGTTGTCCACGAAAGGACAGACGAGGAAAGTGCAACGAAAACAGAAGACGAAGGTACAACCGGGACAGCTGATCATCTTTGAAGACGGCGAGGCGTACGAGGTGTACAGAAACACCGAGGCGCACGCGTGAGCGCGAGAAGAGAAGCGTGGAACCACCTTCGGTCGCGAGCGTTTGCTTAAGAATCCGGAATCTTGTACGCTATCATCAAAGAATCCGCGGGCGGAGCGGAACGCAAATATCTTAAACATCGAGAACTGTAAAGTACCCCAGAACACGCACAACAAAAACTGTAAAACTAGTGCTACTCAAGAAGAGACTGTAATAATGGGGTGTAATCAAAATGCAAAAAAAAATGTACACGAATCATCGTCCGACTCTTTGATGCGAGTTTCCTCATCACACACCTTTCCTCCTCACAACAAACACACATCCAAAATGGCGGGCAAAATCAAACGCCAACCGGTGATTAAACGCGGCAACCGAGGCACGCTCGGTGTATTGGGTAAAACGCACCGCTCGAAATCGCGAACGCCCGCGAAGAGAATCAATCCGCACGACCGGAATATGGATTATAAAAAACGGGAACAATTGAACGCGTCGATCGCGAAGTTGGAAAAAGAAGAGCTTTCGAATTGGACGGACGCGAAGACGCCTTTGGAAGTGAAAGGAAAGAAGAAAGAGCTGAAACGATTGCGAGCGAAGATGAGCTTGAAAATGAACAAGAAGAATTAATTTTGGTGAGAGAGAGACGAAAGAGATGTGCTGCTGCTGCTGCAAAAGAATGTGCCGCCGCCGAAAACGCAGCAGCAAAACACACTTGATGTATTAACACGCGTATTTATAATAATAGAGAGCCGGAGGCGGAATAGAATAGAGAAAGAGAGAAACGAATACCTAGTACATACGTAGTATATAATTGTATCTATATTACAATATACGCGCTGGTTTCGGTCATTCTGCTGTGCTATACCCATAATGTTCTCTGCTATCTCGCTACTTTTATATTCTAAACTCCTTCGCTCTCTCTCTTATTATAAGAAATANCCGGCGGCTATGTTTCTCGGCGCGGACATGTTTGCATTCTCGCTCGTTTCCGTGAAATATTTCACCGACCTATCCATTTCGCTATCAAAACTTAACATCGAGGCTACGTTGCCGCACCGATAACAGTAGTTCGGGGCAGACCAGACGGTGACTAAACTCCTCTCCGGGAACTGGTATTTCAAGCCTTCTTGGACGAGCTGATGCGCGCGCGCGATTAACTCTAACCCGTTCCCGTGGTTAAACTCCTCTACAACTTTTCGCCCGAACAACCATCCCGCGCCTCTCGGCGAAATCGCCCACCGTTCGATATCCTCGGGGTCAGACCACATCAAATCGCAAAACGCGCCTTCGTGAGGAATTTCGCACACGCGATCCACGGTCCGAATTTGATCAATCGACCGAACATCCGGACTTAACCCCCCGTGGACGCACAAAACGCGCCCTTCAATCACCGCCGCTAACGTCAAGTAATCAAAAACGTCCGTGCACCACCTCCACGCGTTCGCGTTCCCGTACTTCCTCGTGCACTCGTCGAAAAACCCGTACACTTGCGTAATCTGTCGACTCTCGTGATTCCCCCGCAACAGCGTCACGTGCGCCGGATATTTCACCTTGAGCAACATCAACAGCGTGAACACTTCTAAACTGTTATATCCTCTATCGACGAAGTCCCCCATGAAGACGTAGTTCGTCTCGGGCACTTCCCCTCCGGTTTGGAACAGCTTCAACAGGTCGTGAAATTGCCCGTGGATGTCCCCACAGACCGTCACCGGGGAGGACACCGGTTGCACGTTCGACTCTTCCACGAGCACGTCTTTGCATTTTAAACAGAGCTGTTCGAGTTCCGGTTCGGTCAGAGATTCGCACCGTTTAATCTGTTTTATGTTTTGTCATTTAGCGTTTCATTCACAGAAGAAAGAGAGAGAGAGAGAGAAGTTCGTGAGTACAAGACGACGGCGAGACCTAAAGAAGAGAAATGGATGAAACGGAAATAATACTACTTGCAGAGACGCGCAAAGAGAGAATGTAAAGAGTTTCACAACGAAAAAACATACCCGCTCTATGCACGAGTCCAAGTCCAGGCCCATCGTGCCAAACACACAACACCCCCCACGACTAATAAAACGTAATGCTTTGCAAAAGATGGATTACCTTTTTTTTGTGGAGTTGTTTTTATTCGACCTTTAAGGAGTGAGCACGTGTATATAAACAGCAACACTTTCGCAAAACAAATACAAAATTTCTATCATCATCACTATCGTGTGGTTTTATGTAACGGCCAGAGGAAATGTACTCCTTACATCACGCGCACGGCTAAAACGCTCAAATATTCACCCTCTGGGAACATGGGGTCGATCGGTTGATCGGCGCCGCATCCGCCGTCGCGGACTTTCGCGATCCTTCGGTTCGCCGCTTGGGAAGCTTCAAAGACGATGGATGGTAACAGTTTTCGCTGCGTGACTGCTCCGGAGCAACTGCAGGATATTAAAATACCGCCTGGTTTGACGCATCGCATGGCGCGAGCGTTTAATCCGATGTATTTTAAGAGCGATTTGGATAAAGATTTGACCGTAGGCGCGAACTTGGGAGGATCGAGCACGAGAACGTCGTATTGGCGGTTGTTGGCGATGCAGTCGTCGAGGTAGTCGAAGGCGTCGGAGGGAACAAAGTTGATTTGATCCTGGACGTTGTTCAGTTCGGCGTTCCTTGCGGCGATGGAGAGGACTATTTTGGAGGAGTCGACGGCGGTGACGTTTTTGCATCCCGCCACGGCGGCGTTGATGGCGAAGCCGCCGGTGTACGTGCAGCAATCCAAGACGCTGAAATCACTGTTATCGTTACTCGTTTTACTCAACTCACCGATAAACGCTCGATTGTCGCGTTGGTCGACGTAAAACCCCGTTTTGTGCCCTTCGGTCAGATTGACCAAATATTTCACCCCGTTCTCAGTGATTTCAATCTCGCTCGGCAACGAAGCCGACGCGTCGTCGCCGTTCTTATCGTACACGGATACCTTTTCGGTCACCCCGACACCTTCTAAAGCGTACATGTCTACGTCTCTTCTCCACACAACCGTCATGTTTTCGTTTTCTTTCAACATCACCTCTCTCAACGCCTCGATGATATCGCCTCTTTGCGCTTCCACCCAACCTGCCGACGAAGAAACGACGAAATGGTTGTCGTTCCCGTACTTATCGATAATTATCCCTGAAAGCCGATCGCCTTCGCTATTCACCAACCTATACGCATTCGTTTTTCCATTTTTAAGATCTAAAACTTTATCTCTCAACATCTTCGCTTCCTCGATCCTCTTCTTCACCACCCGCTTAATCAAAATCGGCGACTCCGTCTCCTTCGCCAACTCCATCATCCGCACGCGAAACATGCTGCTCGAATTAAACGTTCCCCACCCGATCGGTCGTTGATTATGATCGAACACTCCGACAACTTGTCCATCTTTCGGGTCGTTCTCCATACGATCAATCGCACCTCCGTACACGATTGGATTCCCGTCCATGAAAATGTTCGCCTTCCCGCTCGCCAATTGCACCGCTGGCATGCCAGATTCGTGCGCTTTTTTTAACAACGCCGAGCGCGCGTACATCTCGGAAACTTGCTCGTCCGTGTCGAACCTTTTTGAATTTTTGCGTATAGAACGTAAAGTTATCTTGTAATCCTCCTCAGAAGATCGTCGTCGGTCTCCCCGGCCGCCTTGACCTCGGCCGCCTCCAGATGAAGAAGAAGAGGAGCCGCCACCTCGACGTTGTTGAATTTCCCCGAGGACAACGACGACGGGTGCGCGATGACTACCACCACGGATGATGCTCCTAATAGGGGAATGCATGTGTTTTGTCACGAGCGGCGACAGACCTCGCGAATAATAGGAGTTCAAGCAGCCGGTCATGTTTCTTTTGTGTATGAGGACGTTTTTTTCTTGTAACGACTTGTTCTTCAAAGCGTTGGAGGTGCCTTTTTGACTACAACGACTCGTACGCGCGGTCTCGACGGGATCGAAAGGAGGAAGGATTCAGTACGTATAGTAGTTATAATAGTAATTTTAATACAACTGCTCTATATATATTTATATATTTAATGTGTTGTTTTCGATATTGATTCGTTCTCTGATGTATTGTACAACTGTAGTATCTCTTCTTTCTTTCCCGCGGTTCGCTTTTCTCTTCTCTCCTCGCTTTATTTCTTTTTCCTCAAATCTCTTCTTGGTCTTCTTCTTTGTCTTCGCCATTTACACGCACACGTTATAAAATATATTTAAGCCGTCTTCTCGGCTTCAGCTTTCTCGATTTCCGGCAGGATTTCGTCCAACTTTTCTTCCAAGATGCTAATCGTTCGGTCTTTGTTGACAACCTTGTCCAAACCGAACAAACCGATGCGGAAGGTGAAGTTACCGGCGGGCTCGTTGATCATAAACGGCACGCCCGCGGCGATTTGCATCCCTTTACCCTTGAAGATGTTAAACATGTTCGGTTCCGGGGTGTAAGAGACGACCACACCGGGCGCTTGGAAACCAGGCGCGGCGACGGATTTCAAGCCTTTCGATTCCATCATCTTTCTCGTGCCCATGCCTAAATCCCACGCCATTTGTTTGACTTTCTCAAAACCAATCTTCTTCGTTTCGTTCGCGGCTCCGTTAAACAAGGACAACGCGTCCGTCGGCATGGTCGTGTAGTACGCAAACCCGCCGTTGACGTACGAATCCATGACTTCCAACCACTTTCTCATGTTGATGACCATCGACGTGCTCGTCGTGTTTCTCGTCGCGTGCGTGCCTCTTTCCCCGAGCATAATCACACTCGAACACGCCGGCCCGGTCCAACCTTTTTGCGGGGCGGACAAAATAGCGTCCACGCCGGTTTCTTTCATGTCAACCCACACGTGACCACTCGCGATGCAATCCAAAACAAACAAACCCCCGTGCGCGTGCACCGCGCTCGCGACTTGCTTGATGTAGTCGTCCGGCAAGATGATACCGGTTGACGTCTCCACGTGCGGCGCAAAAACCACCGCCGGTTTCTCCGCCATGATCGTCTTCACGACCTCTTCAATCGGCGCCGGCGCAAAGTGCGGCTGCGCGTTCTCCGGATCCACCGGTTGTCCTCTCATCACGATAGTTTCGCTCGGGATGTTCGTTTGCTCGAAGATATCGGTCCACCTGTACGAGAAATACCCGTTGCGCAAAACCAACGCCTTCTTCCCGGTGCACCACTGTCTCGCCACCGCTTCCATCCCGTACGTCCCGGACCCTGGCATGATGATTACCGACGCCGCGTTGTACGCCTCTTTCAAACTTTCGTTCAAATTTTTCATGATGTCGCAAAACGGCTTCGACATGTGGTTCATCGACCGGTCCGTGTACACCACGGAGTACTCCAAAAGCCCACCCGCCGCGTCCAAGGGTAACGGACTCGCGTGGAACGGTTTCGTCCAATCGTGTTGGCATCTCGGGTCTCTCGATTTCGCCTCCTCGTGTTTCGATCGTCTCGCGTTCGCTGAAGAGGGTTGCGCGACAGTAGGAACGTGTTGTTGCCCGACGACGTTTGCAGAAATCATCGGCGTCATCGACGTGGCCTTCGTCCCGGACAAAGCAGAGTGACGCAAAGCGCGTTTGCTGGCGTGACGTAACATTTTGTTACTGAAAAACGTGTAAAGGTACGATGTTCGTAAAAAGAGAGATTTTATAACTTTCGTTCGAGAACAAAGGTTATGTATCGTCTGTGCGTGTGTGCGTGTGTGTATATACGAAGCGCTGATATCAATGACGATTACACGCATCAACAGAAAATGTCCGAGTTTCTGGTCAGAAACGGCTCGAAACGACCACACGAGAGAAATCTGCGCGAGATGTTTGCAAACAAAAGCGCGGTCACAAGAGGCCACGTGGTCTGTTTTTTTTACACAAACTTTTGAAAAAAGAAAATTTTAGACCCTAAATTAGTTTTTTTGGTCCCTCTTTTGCTTTCTTTTCTCTTCCTCTTTCTTTCTCTCTTTTTTGGAGCTGAAAGAGAAACCACGAGGCGCTCGGGCCGGGAACTGCGGTACCGTCCGGTGGGAACCGAGGAAACGAAGAAGAAGGAGACACTGTGTTTCCCGCGTCGACCACCTTGTTGTTGTTTCGCTCTGTCGCGGAAGTTTTTTGGTGTTGCTCGCGTTTGTTTCCCTCGTCGTCGTCGTCGTTGGTGTCGTCGTCAGTGCTTCCGTGCTCCTCTTTCTTCACCTTGACTTTGGGAGATGTAAAAATATGCGTTTTCGCCGCCCCGTCTTCTTCTTCCGTCTGCTGCTGCCCACCTGTCTTCTTCGCGAACAGCTTCTCTAACGTGTTGAACTGCCCTTTCTTCCTCGCTTGAATGGCTCTCTTAGAGTCAACGTTCGTTACATTCTCGCTCTTCACAAGCACGGATTCTTCTCCTTCGTTTTTTTTGCCACTCACTTTCACGGTGTATCTGTCGGTACTCTTGTCGTGATCGATCACGGTTCCATATCTCCCGTTGAGATCCGGACGATTTTTTAACCCGACGATACACACGAGGTTGTTTTTCGCGCGTTTTCCTCGGCCGAGTCCTGCTGTTGTTGGACTGCGTTTAGGTGCCATGGCGCGCGTTCTTCTTGCGTTCTTGCGTTACTTTTATTTCGAACAACACTACAAGAAACAAATGACACATGTGTCTTTTCAATTGACTGAAAGACGTTTTTTTCCTCATATTTTTATATCTTGAAAACACGACGGGCGCGCGCGTTGTAAAACACGGGCACACGCGATGACGCGCAAAACAGGCGAAGAAGTCATCATCGTCGGCATGAAAAGTGGCGAGGCGTACAACGGTCGCAAAGCGCTTTGGCTCAACTACGACAGAGAGAGAAACCGACATCGAATTAAAGTTTTCGTGAACAACGGCTTGGACGACGAGATCTTACTCGTCAAAGGAGAAAACATCACGAGCGATAAGAAGTTCCTCAAAGTGCACCCGGAATACGACACGCCGCATAAACGTACGCGAGTGCAGACGCTGGACGAAGTTTTGAAAGAGAACGAGGAGAAGAAGAAGAAGGAAAAAGCGCAGAAGAAACTTTTTATCGAAAATCCATTCGTAAAGAAGGACGGGAAAATCGTGGCGAAGCCGAAAGCGAAACATTTCGCGACGGTGAAAAAAAGAGGATGGACACCCGGCGCGTACGCGAGAGCCAGAGCACAAACGGCAGCACGTGGAAGAGAAGGAGGGCGTTTCGCTCGCCGCGACGAGAAAGAAGACGAGCACGAAGAAGAAGATTTTTTTTACGACGAGCGCACCGCGGATCGAAAAGTTTCGGTCATGCGACAGAAACTTCTCGCGATGAATATGCAACTGAACGCGCGGTTCAGCTCGGATAACCTCAAAGATGCGCTCGTGAAAACGCACGGCAACGTCGACGGTGCAATCGACGCGCTCCTCGAATCCAAACGAGGTACCGTCGAAGAAGAGGAAAGAAGAAAGAAGAGAGAGAGGGCGACGACGGACGCGGAGAACGAAGTCATCGTTTTGAATTGAGAGAGAAGAGAGAGAGAGAGAGAGAGTGAAAGATAGAAACAGAGAGAAAGGAGGAGGAGAGAAACGCGCGATTGTGATACTAAGAAGTAGAAAAAATTGAAAGAGTTTTTACCTCGCATATATCTCGTTCTTAAAAAGTTACGCGGCGAGGACAGCGTCGAAGAAAATATCGCCGTCTCGATCTCGCTCGGGGAAGACGCCGAGACCGCGACAGGCGTCGCAAATACTTTTTTCCTGGAACGAACCACCGGTTCGAGGAATGCGCACGGTTTTCATGATATGACCAAAACCTGCGCACGTGCAACACGTTCTGTGCAGTTCACAACAGTACGGTAAATTCTTCGGTCGATTTTCTGCTCGCATGCATTTTCGATAGTACGGGACGCCCAAACGAATCGGTCGTCCAAGTACTCCCTGAGAATACAACTCGTTGTTGTCGTATAAGTGTACTTCTGGACACCCATTCTGCACACAGAAATTCAAAATATCTCCATAACCTCCCTGTTTGCACCAAAACAAGCACCACGGCGACCACGGCGACACCATTGGTGCTCTTCGCCTTACCGTTTCCACGACCAATCTCAGCGTCTTTTCATACCCAAACTTACAACAATACATCGCCGCTCTTTTCACCATTCTTTGGTTCCTTTCCAGAAAGTTCCTCGACACGTGTTCTAAATAATATTGGACGATAGCGGTGTCTTCATCGCTCGCCATTCTTGTAACCGCCATCGGTAATGTCTCCGGATGAAACGGACATTTATTCGCTTCGTGGATAAATCGAAGCGTTTCCACGTCGAGATCTTGTTCGCCGATCAGAATTCGATGCAACGCGAAAAGACAATCTTTATCGTTTACAGAAGAAGAAGAACCCCCAACGACTCTGAGGCGGTGCGTGCGCCAGAGCGTTTGCAGACGAGCGCGTTCGAATACCATTATTAGTAGTATAAAGTTCGGAAGAAGAAGACCAAGAAGCGCGTTAAAGTGAAGAGACAGGAGTAAAAAATACACGAAGGAAAGAGAAAAAGCAAGAAAATGTACTAAAAGAGTGTGATCATTAGTAGTAGTATTATAGTAGTATTCACGACGATGCTTTGATCATTTCCTCTCTGCTGCCTGTCTATTTGCGGCACCGCTTGTGCTGTTGATGTTCAATTTCGAGAGCACGTCTTCTTTCCTCAAATGCGATTGAAACTTCCGCACTCGAGCGGAGAGCTGATCGAGCTCTTTGCGCTGTCTCTCGAGCGAGTTGGCCAAGTGGAAGACGTATTCGTCGACCGCTGAACCGGGTTCGTCGACGACGCGGAGAAGCTCGGCGGCGTCCGAGGCGCGAGTGACGGATTGCTCCACGTGCGAGCGGTGCGCGTCGATCAAGTCGAATTCTTCTTTTAAGATGGTTTCGATGAGCTTTTCGTGTTGGCGTTGGAGTTGAGGCGGGGAAAGGGAGGTGGCGTATTTTTCAAAGAGAAGGTGAGATGTTTCTGAATCGTCGTCGTCATCGACAACATCGACGACAGTTTTGCTGTTGTTCTCAGCATCGGCTTCGAGCGGGTTTCGTGATGATTGTTCTTTCTCGTTCGTTTCATCCTTCTTTTTCTCTGGCCGCTGATGTCGATCGAGCGTTTTCTCAGCGGATGTTGGACTCGAAGAAGAAGAAGAAGAATTTGAAGAAGAAGGCAGAGCAGGATTGTTTTCTACTGCTCGTTCACTTTCGGGCGAGCAAAACGAGAGATCAAAAGCCGGTCTTCGCTTTCCAGGAATAGTAGCAACCGATGATGATGTTTGAAGCGACGCCTTTCTCGCGGGAGCATCGCTGATTGCAGAAGATGACGACGACGACGGTAGAGATCCAACAACGTTACTCCGCAATTCTTTCACTCTGTCTGCGTAACGAAGCGTATTCAACGTGTGTTCGCAACTACCCGCGGCTGGAGAAACGCACGCAATCATCACCGTTCGACTATCGCCTAAAAACGAGTCTCGCAAAACTTCGGTTAACTTCGATCCGCGAAATGGGACGTGCGTCGCGCCACCATCCAACGCGCGAATGCATTCTTTCAACGCTAATAAAGATTTGTTAATTTCTGCGCCTTCTGCTCGCGTCTGGCGGTCCGTATCGGTGGTATCCGCGCCGCGCTCGGAACCGGCGAGATCGATGAAAGAAAATTTTCCGAGCGGCTTTCGATGGTATCTCTTATTTTGAAGCTGTGGATGACGATGCGAATTCATCATCAAATCGTGTTGTTGCTGGCGCTGATATATACTTTTCTGTCGACCATTTCGAGCTTTTGTTGGGAGTAACCGCTCTTTTATCCATAATTGAATCACCGCGTGCGACCGCGAGCTTTCCGCGTTGGCGCCCGTTTGCCCGACGCACCTCTCTAAAGCCGACCGTTCAATCAACGTTTCCACTTCGCTCACGTTTTCGCAGAGAAACTCGGATAAACCAACGATTTGCATTTGATTCTTCGCGTCTTCTAAAACTCGAAGTTTCTCTCGAGAGGCTAACAGATCGTACACTTTACCTCCGTATATTTCGTAGGCGGAAACCCAAAGCTCAATTTTTTGGCCGACGTCTTCTTCGTTGTTTGGAGAAGTTGGAGCCGCATCGTTCAATCCGTTCTCGGGGCACTCATTCTTCTTCTTTTCTTCCTCGAACACTTTGTTAAACTCGGCAAATCCACTCAACAACTCCTTCGCTGCTCGCGTAGGCAAAGGCGCCATCGTATACGTCTTGCCGCTACCGGTTTGACCGTAGGCGAAACACGTCGCGTTACCGCCACATAAAACCGAACGAACCAAAGGACCGACAGTTTTATCGTACACGCGATCGTCCGAGCAGTATCCGCCGAATACGTCGTCGAACACAAACTCGCTCGTTTCCGTGAACTTCGTCAAATCAACTTTCACTTTTGGTTCAAAGACGGTCAAAGTCTTCGAGTCCGGGTCGGCGTCGCAGACGTTGCGTTCATTCTTTGCAATCTCGCGGGGTGCTAACGGACGCGCGCGAACGACAACGCGAATGCGAGGGTCTTCGTCTTCGTCGTTAGCATTATTATTATAGTAACCGTCTGCGTTATTGTTCCTACTTCTTTGCACGTTGACTAAATTGTTCTTTTGCCACACGGAGACGATAGCGTTCGAGTTGGCGCTATTATTACCGCTGCTGCTAGTATTCGCCATCGAATCGCGAGGCTCGGTGGTACTCGTACTCGATACCAGAGACGAAGATGGTGAAGAAATTACCGTCAATGGTGAGCGCTTTCTCTGATTCACTTGAAAATTACTCTTCTCTTGTTGGTGTTGCTGTTGCTGATGCGACTGAACGCTCGTCTTCCTCGCGCCGACGCCGACGCCGTTACTTCTCGGCGTTTTCGCCGCGCCTCCAACATTCGTCGCATTCGTCGTCGTATTTCTCGGTGACGACGACGAAGACGACGACGAGCTCGAGGACACGATCGAACTCCCACCCTCGCTTCTCCTCGGCGACGGCGACGACCCAAGAACACACCCCGTCGATATTTGCGAAGAAGAAAATTTCGCTCTTTCCTTCCTCAAGCACGAAATCGCTTTTTGCAACTTTTGCTTATCCGCGGTGTCGAATATCTCGTGCTTGGCGAAATCCGGGTGTAACTTCAGCTCTAAGAACTGTTCGTTCGTTAGTTTTCGCAAGGTTTCGGAATACTTTTGAAGTCCAAATCGATGGAGCCATCTAAAGAGAAAGAGAGAGAATGAAAAGTTACTTCTTCCTCCCGAAATGCAACATGGGGGAAACATTCGCGCACACATTAAAAAAATACAAAAGAAGAAGAGAGAAAAAAGCAGAGAGAGAGAGAGAGAACAAAAACGCACTGTCGCACGCGAGGAGGTTGGTGGTCCGTCGTCGCGATCTCGTTGGTGTTGTCCGTCATCTCGTTTATTTTCTAAGAGAGAGAACGAGAGAGGTAAATAGTAGAGCAGTGCATATATAATGAGGGGCTTTCGGGCTTTTTTTTTCTTGTGTGTCTGTTGCAAAGAAAAAAAAAAGAAAAGCGTTGACCAAAAAAAAAAAAAAAAAA
>JGI20158J14315_10002039_pt1 | contig 14310 bp, 15 predicted proteins | sample COG_08_FD_14315 | JGI IMG/M metagenome (IMG submission 14315)
CATGGCGTCGCCTCGTAATCTTGGTTATCGTCGATTGCGACATCATAGCCAGAACGCGGGGGCACCAGCTACCCCAAAACAAGCCCTCAGATCGTTCAAATCCAGGCCCCCATGACGGCTGCTAGGAATCTGCCGCTGAATCGATTAGCGTGTTAGAAAAGCAACAAGGGCCTCAGCATGACAGTCTCGTCAAACTTTCCCTCGAACGAAATCACTCGCCAGCCTTTGCTCTTAATTGCCGCGTGCGTCGGGGTCATTTGCAGCTCGATTGTGCTGCCGTTTTATACTATGGGCTTGTTCGTGGTGCCGGTTACCCAAGAGTTCGGATGGTCTCGATCTGAGTTTCAGTTATCGCTTTTGTTCAGCACCGGCATGGGGGTGCTCACATCCCCCCTCATCGGTTTACTCATTCATCGCCACGGCGCCCGAATGGTTGCGCTCTTTGGGCTTGCGGGCCTGAGTCTGGCTTTTTTACTACCCGCCTTCGCAACCGGGCAGCTTTGGCAGTTTTATGCGGCCTATGCTGCGATGGCGCTTTTGGGCGCCGGCACGATTCCGGTCACCTGGACCACCGCTGTCACCACCAACTTTCATCGCCAGCGCGGTTTAGCGCTTGGGCTGGTGCTCAGCGGCACTGGACTCTGCGCCGTGCTGGTGCCGCCGGCAATCGCTTGGGTATTAACCCATTACGGCTGGCGGGTGGGCTATATGACGCTGGCCCTGCTGCCCCTGGTTGTCGCCTGGCCACTCGTTTTTTTCTACTTCAAACCCGGTCAAACCACACAAGCGGACGACGTGGCAGCGCCGAAGGAGGATTGGGGATTAACGCTGACCGAGGCGGTTTCAGGTTATCGATTTTGGGTCCTGCTCGCTTCAATCTTTCTGGTCTATATAGCGCAATCGGGTCTGGTACCCAATATGATCCCCGCACTCACCGATACCGGCATTTCGTCGGTCGATGCAGCTCAAACAATCAGTTTATTTGGCACTGCGGTGATCGTTGGCCGCTTGGTCATCGGATTCTGCGTGGATCGCTTCTGGGCGCCTGGGGTTGCTGCCATCGCCATCTCGATGCCCATTGTCGGCTGCTTATTGCTTTGGTCGGATTTAACCCTTGTTAATGCTCAGATCGCGGCAATCTTATTGGGCTTCGCTGCAGGTGCAGAACTCGATTTGATGGCATTTCTGGCCGCGACCTACTTTGGCCCCAGACATTACGCCAAGATCTATGGTTTTTTGTATGCAGGGCTTGCCTCAGCATCCGGCATTGCCCCCGCCCTCTTTGCAGAGCTTTATGAGATCACCCAGAGTTATCGCACTGGGTTTGCCTTAGGCGCGGTTGCTTTTACGGGCTCGGTCATTCTTGTCTTACTATTGGGGCGATACCCAAGCATTGATCAATCTAAGCGCTAACTTCAGCATCAAACCACTGCCGAAGCACAAACTTTTGGACCTTGGTGGCTGACATGGGCCAATCCTGCACGACTCGAACATGACGCGGAATTTTAAAACTCGCGATCTTGCCCTGACAATATTCGATGAGCTCTTCCTGCGTGACCTGCTGCCCGTCGTGGCACTCAACGTAGGCCGCCGCAACTTCCGACAACCGGTCATCCGCCACCCCAATAACTTGGGCCATTTTAACGCTCGGGTGTTTTGAGATCAGGGATTCTATTTCGATCGCGGCGACGTTCTCGCCCCCCACTTTCAACATGTCTTTGATTCTGCCGTGGAACTCGATCTCACCGCTTGCCCGCATCACGCAGAGATCGCCCGTTCGGAACCAGCCATCCTGAAAGGCTTCCTCGTTCTTTTCAGGGGATTTGTAATAGCCCTTGAAGATAGCGTAGCCCCGAAGCCAAATCTCGCCGCGCTCACCCGGCAAGCAGGGCGTCTGCGTTTCCGGATGCATGATCTTCGCTTCCAAGCCCGGCATCGGTTTACCGCAGGTGGTCACGCGACTTTCAAGGGTTTCATCAGGATGGTTAAACGCAAGAACCCCCCCAGCCTCAGTCAGGCCATACGCACCGGTTTGTATAGACTGGGGGAAAAGCCGCTTGAAACTGCCGAAGCACGTCCGGTGGCGCGACATTATTCAGTCGTTTGATCGAGGAGAGATCCCGAGTCTCAAAATCTGGATGTGCGATCAATGCCGCCGTGACGGTCGGGAAGGACGGAAATGCAACCGTTGCCCGTTCAGCCTCCAACATGGCAAGGCTTTCACCCGCGTCCATATGCACCATCGATAACAAGGCAGCTCCAGCATCAATACAACACAGCATTGGTAAGATCGAGGCCATATGGAACATCGGTAGCGGCGCCCAAAACCGGTCTTGATCGGTCAAGAAATAGCGGCTCTGATTCATATTGATGCCGTTTTGAACCAACATATCATGATGTAGCGGACACCCTTTTGGGTGCGCGGTGGTGCCTGAGGTATACATCATAATCGCCGTATCCTCTGATGAAACCGCGCCAAGGGTTTCAAGCAGGGCCGATTGATCAACGTTTAAAGCCGCCGCTTCAAAGTCAGCTTGAGTCATAAAACCATTGCGCTGCCCGCCCAACATCACCATTGCCGAAAGCGCCTCAGGTTTTGAAAGCGCAGCCGCCTCGAGCAGAAGCCGTCCGAAGTCTGCGTACTCGCTGATCAAATCGTGGGTCACGATGAGTTTCAGTTCGGCGTTGCTCACAACATAGGCCAGTTCCTCCGGCTTATAGCGCGCATTCATTGGCACAGCGATGGCGCCCAAACACTGCAAGCCCAATAAGCACTCGATGTACTCCGGACAATTGGCCATCAGCAGGCCAACATGATCGCCGGAGACAATGCCGCAAGCTTTAAAACTGGCCGCGCGCGATAGCATGGCGGTTTTCATCGAAGCGTAGGAGTGTCGGTGATCTGGAAAGACGAGAAAGTCGGATTCAGGCCAACGCGCCGCCGCCCCTAGGAAGTAATCCGCAATCGTCGGGTTTTGTTGAGCATTCATAGTATTGAAACAGGTTAGAGCCAGCTCAAAGCATAAGTCGTCCGACTCGCAATTACGAGGACTGAGCTAGGTTGTCGCCGCGCATGGCCCGCGCATCAAGCGGGGCATCTCCTATCGAGATCAGCCTGCCCGCAAGACCTTTAGTCGACACACGATCTGCGACATTTGATAAGCTCCTAGGCCAGTAAGATGTCGAGCCAGCGTGTCAACGGCCGCGCATTCCTGGTTAAGCGACCACCATCAAGGACCCTATTATGAAATTCAGCTTCTGGCCTAGGCCAACCCATCCATTTGCCACCACTTTAGACCTTGCACATCACGTCGAGAAAACCGGGTGGGATGGCTTTTGGTTGGCGGATCACTTTATGCCGAACGCAGAAGACACCAGCGCGCCTTGGCCCGAGGCGTTTACAACGCTTGCGGCCGTCGCTGCGAGCGTGCCGCGAATTCGGTTTGGCTCATTGGTCGCGGGCAATACCTACCGCCACCCCGCCGTGCTCGCCAAAATGGCAGCGACGATCGATCACATTTGTGGCGGCCGAATGGTTTTGGGTCTGGGGGCCGGTTGGCAGGAAAATGAACATCTAAAATATGGCCTGCCCTTTTTTGATGTCCCTGAACGCCTAGCGCGGCTGGAAGAGGCCTGCCAGGTGATCAAGCAACTTTATGAGAACGCAAAGCGAGCCGTTTTTCAGGCCAGTTCTATCAATTAACCGATGCCCCCCTTGAACCCAAACCCTTGCAAGCCCGGTTGCCCTTACTGATCGGCGGTGGCGGCGAGAAAGTCACCTTAAGGATCACCGCTCAATATGCGGACGAATGGAATGTCTGGGGTACGGTTGCCACCTTAAAACATAAACTGGCCATATTGGATGCGCACTGCGAGCGATTGGGACGAGATCCAAGCACGCTAAAGCGGACCGCGGTTGCTTTGGTGTTTTTGACAGACGATGACGCCTTCGCTGAAAAAATGCGCGGCAACACCCAGGCGAGCATCGCCGGCTCCGTTCAAGCGCTGCAAGATACCATCGGCGCCTACTGCGACCTCGGCGTCGATGAATTCATCGTTCCAGATTTTAATCTGGGCAATGACCCCATCGAGACCTTAGACCGCCTCATTAATGAGGTCTTTGCGCCATTTCACGGAACTTTGCATTAAGCCATTTATTCGTCTCGATCGGGATGAGCCTCTTTTGAGCTTGGATGATTTGCGCTTAGCGCAACAACAGCCTATAAGAGTCGTCTACCCAAAGTTTGAGAAAATCATGGCAGCACGAATTTTAGCGCTCGCGTTCCTGCTGCTCACCCTTGCAGCCTGTGATGCCACGGTCCATCAGGAAACCCAGCGCACAACCCGTTTTGGACCGGTCATTGGTACCCAAGAAGACGCGCTTTCGGTCTGGCGGGGCATTCCCTTCGCCCAACCACCGATCGGGGCCTTGCGCTGGCGCGCGCCCATTGCGCCCTTACCTTGGACGCAAACCCTCACCGCACTTGAGGATGCCCCAGCGTGTTTTCAACGCGGTTTTTTCCAAGGCGATAACGATGACGCCTTTAGCGGCGCCGAAGACTGCCTGTATCTTAATATCTGGGCGCCAACGCAAACGGCTTCTGATCAAGCCCTACCGGTCATGGTTTGGATTCACGGCGGCGCTAACACGCTGGGTTCGGCTGCAACCTACAACCCCAGTCATCTCGTTAGCGAGCAGTCCGTGATCGTTGTCACCATTGCATACCGACTTGCCTCATTCGGCTGGTTTCGCCATCCATCGCTGCGAGCGGGTCCCACCACCGCAATGGATGATTCTGGTAATTTTGGCACCCTCGACACCATTGCGGCGCTGCGTTTTGTGCAAGACAATATTGCCGAGTTTGGCGGTGACCCAAGCAACGTCACAATTTTTGGCGAATCCGCAGGCGGCCATAATGTCGCCGCCCTGCTCGCGTCTCCGCTGGCGGACGGGCTATTCCAAAAAGCCATCATCCAAAGTGGGATTGTGTCCGTCGCCAGCCTCAGCGAAGCCGAAAGCGATTATCCAAGCGATGGCGTCTCGGGCACGATAAGCAGTCAAGAAATACTCTATCAGTTGTTGATAAACGACGGCATTGCAGAAGACTTGGTCGCGGCAAAGCGGCATCTCGCCAACCTGACGAGCTCAGAAATAGCGGGCTACCTGCGCGCGCAGACGCCTGCGAATCTGCTGCAAGCCGAGCAAGCCGCTAAACCTCGGAAAGTGGGCATGACCCGAGTATTCCCGGATGGTGTCGTCGTCCGCTCTGATGGCATTGTTGGCGCGCTCAAGGATCCCGCTCGCACCAAGGTTCCCGTTCTGGTGGGAACCAATCGGGACGAAACAAAACTGTTTAATGCCATGGATCCCCATTTGGTGGAATGGGGTCAACCCGATGGCCTTTGGTCCTTTATCGATCGAATGCCACTGACGATTAAGAACCCTAATTATTACGAGGCGATGAGTGAATATGGCAGTGATTTCTGGAAGCTTAGAGCAACCGATGACGTCGCACGCAGCCTGACCCAAAGCGAGCAGACCGTATTCGCTTACCGCTTTGATTGGGATGAATTACCAACCATTCAAGACCTAAACTACGCCGATCTATTGGGCGCGGGTCACGCCATGGAACTCCTATTTTTATTCCCAGCCGCCATGGAACAAACCTTGGTCTCAAAGTTTGTGATTGGGGATGGCGCTGAGTCGGCGGATCGATTATCCCAGCAAATGCGCAATTACTGGGCCGCCTTTGCGTACACTGGGAACCCAAACCTCGGACTACCAGCGCCGCAACCCACTTGGCCCGTCTGGCAAGCAGCAGACAATGTCGAACGTTTCCTCGTTCTAGACAGCGATCAGGACCAAGGGATTGTCAGCAGTACCGCCGCGCTGACGCTTAACGGGCTGCTCGCCAAGCTCGAGCAAGACCCGCGCTTTGATTTAATGGGGCGATGCCAAGCGCTTTACGGACTCACCTATCGAAATGGCGACGGTATCGACCCCGCCGCCTGGCAGACGTTTGCAGCAGGACAATGCTTAGACCGGGATTATCAAACCGTGACGCAGTTGCTTGAGCGCCAACAGTTTTAACCTCATCCCGACTATTGGCCTTTGAAATTTGGCGCGCGTTTGCTTAAGAACGCGTCGATACCCTCTTGCTTGTCCTGGGTTTGCAATAAAGCGCTTTGAGCAAACTTTTCCATCGCCAAGGCCGACGCCGAGCTGCCTTCCAATCCCTGCTGGACCATCACCTTCATGAAATGTGGCACAAAGGGGGCGAATCCCGCCAGATGATCAGCCATTTTAGTGACCTCTGCATTCAACGCACTCGATTCAACAACCCGTGTTACCAGCCCTATTTGGCGCGCAGTTCGGCGCCAATGGGCTCGCCCATCAGCAACATCTCCAACGCCCAGCCTTTACCAATGAGGCGTGGCAATCGCGCGGTCGCACCCCCACCGGGGATAATACCGAGCTTGCCTTCAGGCGTTCCGAAGCGACTGCTCGGCGAACAAACCCTAAGATCACAGCCTAAGGCGACCTCTAAGCCGCCCCCCATGCAAATACCGTCTATGGCGGCAATGGTGACTTTTGGTGACGCTTCAAGCTTCGCCGCAAGCCCTTGAACAATGGGCTCCATACCTTTTTTTAAATCTCGGTCCGCCACTTCATTCAAATCTGATCCCGCAGCAAAAGCACGGCCACCTGCCCCCCAAAAGCTGATCACCCGAATAGCATCCTCGCTCGCAAGCAAATCAAAAGCCCGATTCAGCTCGTCAAGAACCTGCAAGGAAATAGCATTGTGTTTCTCGGGTCGATCAATGGTGATCAAACCCAGTGGGGCCCGTCGTTCCAGGCGAATGGTTTTGAAATCAGACATAAAAGATTCTTTGTAAGCTCAGGGTTTGATACCGCGCCGAGCTTAGCGCAAGCTGCCAGGCGTTACTAGGCGCTGGGTTNTTGTCGACGCGGCAGCGTCAAGAATGGCAAGCCGGCCGCGTCATCCGCGCCTGCCATCCCGGAGACGACAAGCGCCACCTCAAGTTTCTACGGGCGAGACAACCGCCTAACGCGCCTTTAGCGGATTAGAAATTTTCCGGCACTTGCACAGCTTCCAATCCCATATACCCCCAGCAAACCAAACCGGTTGCATCTTCGGCGCAGCTATAATTGCCACCGACACTCACCTGCTTNGGATTGTCCAAGACAGGCACATCCAACTGNCCTTGGGAATTCTTGCCCCAGCACTGAACTCCCTGAGTCATCCAACGCGCAAGTGTGTTCATAGCCGACGCTGACATCAGTCGGTCGCACCAAAGGCAGCGCCTGGGCTTGGCTGTGCTCATCATCGCCCCAACAAACAACCCCCGTATCGTCGACGACACAATTGTGGTTGCCCAAACCACTGCTGAGGTATTTCGGATTCACAAGCTCCGGCACATCCGTTTGACCGTAAGCATTCGACCCCCAACAATGCACCCCGTCATCATCCAGCGCACAGCTGTGATAGAGGCCTGCCGTCACCTGCCGTGGGTTACGTAAGGTCGATGGTACATCCGTTTGACCATTGAAGTTCCAACCCCAACAATCAACCGTTGCGCCATCCAACAAGCAAGCATGTCGGCCACCGGTTGCGATTTGAATCGGATTAATGGTGAAGGGCGCATTGGCTTGATTTCGCGAATTATCACCCCAGCAAACCACCCCTTCATCGGCAATTGCACAACTAAAATCGAACCCTGTGCTAACTTGCCGTGGATTCGTCAAGGCCGGCACGGTTGTCTGACCCGCATCACGATCACCGAAGCACTCAATAACGCCTGTTTTCAAATAACAACTGTGGGTACTACCCGTACTGATGACAACACCGCTTTGGGTGACGGCGCGCAGTACCGGCAGATCGTCCGCATAATCCAGCGGCCCTTTTTCCTCGATGACTACCGGGCGCGGCCGTTTAAAATAATCATACAAACTCACCGTTTCGAGTTTCGGTGGCGCGGCAACACCGCCCACAAAGGCCATCACGTCATCAGCGTTCAAATAACTGCGCTTGCGGCCCCAACAGACCAAACCCTCGTCACCGACGGCGCAGCTATGGCCACTGCCTAAGGCCAGCATTCTGGGATTTTTTATCTCTGGCACCAGCAACTGATTTTGGTTGCCAAACCCCCAACATTTCACCTTGCCCGAGGTGATGACGCAGCTGTGCAGACCGCCAACCCCAATATCCGAGATCTCCATAAAAGGCGGCGCAATACTTTCGCCAAAGTCGTTCGGCCCCCAACAAACCATGCCATCTCGACTCGCAGCGCACGCGTGGGTAGTAACCCGCAAGACCTCTAAGCCCTTAAAGGCCGGCGGATCAAGCGTGCCATCATGATCAGTGCCCCAACACTGTACCTGGCCACCCGAGATGGCGCAGGTAAAGTCGTCACCCGCCGCAAGGGCCGTAACACTTTCAAGTTTTGGCACGTTCAGCTGGCCATAATCATTCAGGCCCCAACAGCGCACCCCTTCATCGTCCAAGGCGCAAGCATGGCGACTGCCAACCGAGACCTTCACGGGGTTTACCAGTTTTGGGATGTCCAATAAACCATCTGATTGCCGTCCCCAGCAACTTAAGCCCGCATCTGAGATCGCGCACACCGTACCGCGCGCACCGGCGCTGAGCGCTCGGGCGCCAGGAGTAGCGGGACATCAAGCTGGCCCACCGTATTCTCACCGCCACACGCAACGGCGCCGTCATCGATAACGCAGGTGTAATTGTTCCCCGCACTCACATGGCTAATTTCCCCAAAGCTGACCGGCACAAAGCCAATCAAGATGAGCACCAGCAGGCCCTGTCTCGATAAAAGATGTCTAAACTGTTTAATCATCTGTTCCCTAACATTTTGAATTCAAGGCTGAAAGTCCAAAGTGCGCGCTGTTTTGGTTAAGCCGCCAGATGAAACGTCTGTTCTCGCTCATCGCCCAAGCCACAGATACGCCCTTGATTCACGGCACTTTTTTGGTCTTGACGGGACCCCTAAATCAAGCCACATTTAAGCATGCCAATTTCGTTGACACCACAGCAAAATCAGGCCGGCGACCCTGACCTGGCGGCCCAGGGATTTGGTCGGTTGAGCCCTCACGCTGCCCTTCAGTTTGATTTAAGCACCCAATCTAGACTCGCCGCTGAACATTTCGAACAATGGGGCTATGTTGTCCTTAAGGGCGCTCTTGAGGCTCAAGAAGTTGAGGCTTTGAATCAATTTTTTGAAGACAGCCAGCGACAACGTCCGGATTTGTGGGGCTTAGGGGAAAAACGTAAACCGCATCATCGAAACCAAGGCTTAATTCTGAGTCAGCCATTACTCGACTTCCCGGAACTCGATCAGTATCTGCAGCATCCGGGCAGTTTTTCTTTGATCGCCTCGCTCTTAGGCGGCACTGAGCATGTGCGCTGGAGCGAGTTTAATTTTCGAGAAACCCCGCCGGACGCAGGTCTGGGCACGATGAACTTTCACCACGATGCGGTGTTGCCGGATCGGCATTTGCGCGCGCCCTACCTGCCCTGCGATTACCTATGCAGTATTCACTATTTGACGCCGGTCACCGACCTCAGTCCCGCCTTTTGTGTCGTACCAGGCAGTCATCGGTTTGAATCGCTTCGAGCGGCCTTTGAGGCGTTGGGCGCGGATTACGTTGAGCAACCCATCCGCGGTCCTGCCGGCACCTGCATCCTCTACGACACCGCGTTGTTTCATACCCGGCTTGATGGCAATGGGCGCGAAGGACGCCGAACCTGGCACCAGTACCACGCCAGAGGGGGGTTTTTAAGCAGTAGTTTGCCCACCACGTCGCGTTACATCCGAGCGCCCAGTCCGTCCNTGACGGATTGGAACCTGATTCCCCAGCGTTTGATCGAGCATCCCGACCCAAAGCTTCGACGCTATTTTTCGCACTGGAACAGTGCTCAAGGTGAATGGGTCGCCAGTGGGTTCGACCCGAAGGTGCGGGCCACAATGCCACGAGGCGAGAGTTAGCGGGGCACCGGTCAGCCCCTACCCAATCTATATTTGATGCAACCGCCACGCATNACACTTTGGTTAGCTTGAAAACCTGCTCGGATGGATAGGCCCTGGCCCATTCCCAAGGGGTTGAGAACTGATCGGGTGATTTGTTCATTGGCGCCTGAATCTCTAAATAATCATCTAAGCGAAAGCCCTGCTCCCGAAACAGCCGGAACCATTTCGACAACGGTAAATTAAATTCGATGCCGCCTGGGTCTATGGCCGCATCGGTCCAATCTATTCGATGCAGCTCGAAGTAGCTCCGCTTCATGGCATTCGTTACGGCTTCACCGTCATCATCCGTACACACCATGGCCCAAGGAGAATGGCCAAGAAAAATCAACCGGCCGCCTGGCACCAAGAGTCTTGCCGCTTCAGGAATCCATCGATACGGATCGCACCAAATGGCCGCGCCATACTCGCTGACCACAATGTCTGCACAGCGGTTGGGTAGCGGCGTGGCTTCAGCATTGCTTTGGATGAAGGTAATCTCTGATTGAAACTGCGCCGCGAACCGCTTGGCTGTGGCCAATTGCTGCCGGGACAAATCAACGGCCGTGACAGAAGCCCCGCGTTGCTCAAACCAGCGCGAGACATAGCCTGTTCCACACCCCAACTCAACCACTGACCGACCTGCCAGGTCGCTGGGAATGAGCGCCAGCTCAGACTCCGGCGTCGCCCAAATTCCCCAGTAGGGTTGCTCGGCGCGCCATGCCGCTTCCCCCCGCTCGATCCATTTAGGGGCATAGGCGTCCCAAAACCGTTGATTTTCAGTCAGATGATCAGTCATCAAACGGCAATAAAAAATCAACTGGCACGAGCGTGCTGATCGAAAGCAATCCGGCCAGGTTGCGTAGCATCTCGATCCCTGCGCCATAACCAAACAGGCTCACATCAATCTCGGTCTTACCCGAAACGATCAGGCCGCCCATCACATCCTGCTCGAGCACCATCTGCATTGAGTACGTTTGCGCGACCCCGTTGGCAACCAGTGTTACGACTACGGGCTCGGAGATTGCCTTGCCTGCTCGAGCCTTGGCAAATACGTCTGGCGGCAACTGGGCAGAGACCGTTGCAAGCGGGAATTGCGCAAACAGATGCTGCTGCATGCGCTCATTTCGAATCGGAATGTTGGTTTCGGTGGTGCGCAAATCGAGCACCAAATCAACTTGACCCGTGCTCGACACGGTGCCCGTTTTAAATTTAATTTGGTGTCGTTCACTGATTCGATCGTTTTTGGTTGATGTCACNCCGACAACCGCAGTCTCAAGATTCAAACGATACGCCGAGTCCGCCAAACCCTGCGCGCTCCAAAGNAAAAACCCCACTGGGATCATGAGCATCTGCTTAGCCGTGATTAATAACCGTTGTTTCATTGTTGAACGTCCTTATTAAACTCTGTTTCGAAACAGCCCACGTGNTTCATATCGCTGGAATCAACTGCCAAACCACATCAAGGGCCACTGAGTGGTATTACGCGGATCAGCGCCTTATTGCGCACCCGTTCAGCGGCATTAATCCTATGTTCCCCAACGCATCAAAACCGCATCTTGATAGCCTGTTCGAATTCGGTGGACCCCAGACAGCGCCACATCCAGGTCTGGATCACCCGTATCCACAATGACGAACCCACTCGTCAGGCCCTCCAGTTTGGTCTTAGTGGCGACCACCTCGATTGCGGGTAGCCCGACCGCCCGAATGACCTCTGGGCTAAATTGCTGATTACCCCGGCCAAACACATGCCCTTGCCCACCAATAACCGTCACCACAATCCGGCATTGCCCCTGCGTTGTCCAATGCAGCAAATCCAACGACGTCACATCGTTTTGTAGCACGCCCTGATTGCAGATGACATCAACGCCGAGCAGCGTATTCGGCAAACCCAGCGCCGCCATAATACCCGCAACGGTCTGACCACTGCCCATAAAGTAGATGATACCCGGCAGCATTGAATCAACGAAGTCGGCCGCAATCTCTTGTTGAGCCAAGCCTTCCGACTCGCGTCCGCCAACCTTGGTGCTCTGGATGTAGCTTAACGCCGCAGGGATCTGTAACTCGCCGTAGAACTTTGCAATGACCCGACCCTGCCGAAAAGCCACTTCATCAATATCCCGGACTTCACCGACCGTGGCGGACAAGAGCCTCCCGGCAAGCAGATCACGCAATATTTCTGCCACCGCCAGTGGATGATTTGCAAACACGCCGGAATGCATTTTGACACCACACGGAATACCGAGAATGCTTTGACCCGCATTTGCGGCATCGAGCAGGTCCCGGGCGGTGCCGTCTCCGCCAGCAAACAGCAACACATCAACCTTCGCGTCCTGCAGCGCGCGCGTTGCGCGCTTTGTATCCTGACCTTCGGTTTCAGCGGGGGTGATATACACAATCTCGCTGTCACGAATCCCTAATGCTAAAAGTGCTTGCTCACCCATTGCCCCACTACACGTCACCCAGTGCAAGTCGCCAAGCTGATGCGCCAGAGACGAGAGCGCCATCACCACCCGGCGGCAGACCTGACTTTCAATACCCTGTGCGCGCGCGAGTGTCTGCACCTCAACCCCGTCGCTGCCCTTCAGACCCGCCGGACCACCGATGCCCGCGCAGGGATTCATCAGCAATCCAATGCGCAGTTTCTGTGCGCCGCCGTGCATTACCGCAGCCGATCCAGACTGAGCCGCTTGACGACAGAACTGAAGCTAAAGCACGGTTCACCCTCAACCGTGCATTCGCCGGAAACAAAGACCAGTGAACCTGTTTTTCGGTTAATCCTGGGCTGACAAGCGATAACCTGGCCCAGTTCTGCGCCTCGAAGAAACTCACAGGAAAAACTGACGGTCACGCAGGTCTCAGTTTCATAGTGATCGGTCGCTGCCATACAGAGCGCGAAATCTGCAAAGGTCATCAGAACGCCGCCATGGACGGACCCCATCGCATTACAATGCTTCGCTTTGAGCTCGAAGCCATAACCCCCAAAAGCCGCGGTCCCTTTAGGCTCAAAGTAAAACGGTCCGATGTGATCCTCGGCCGGGTCGAACCCNGTCTGCACCATCATGGTTCCTGGAAAACGCATCCCATGCTCCTATTTTGTTTAACTTTGTGAGTCGTTCAGACTGTTTTAACCGTTCAGACTGTTTTACNGGTTCAGACTGTTTTACGGGTTCAGACTGTTTTACGGGTTCAGACTGTTTTAACCGTTCAGACTGTTTTAAGCATTCACTGCGCGCGAGGCAGTTCGCGCAGCAGTTGGCACAAATAACCCATTGGCGCCCTGCAACGCGGCCAGAAAGCATTTTGCCCTGACCGGCAGTTGTTGCTCGATCAAGCGACGCTCAGCCGCAACCCGCGCCTTAAAAGCGGGACTCGGTAGGGATGCCACGTCATCACTACTGACTTGAAAGTCGACCCCGGCTGCTTCGGCAAAAAGCGCTTCCAACGCTTGGGGCCTGGCTTCAACCGCCTCGAAAGCCGCTTGCTGGGCAGCATTTCGGGCTGGCAAGTACCAATAACCATAGTCATCCAAGAGCCGGCGCTGGGGGCCGGCCAAACACCAATGCGCCACTTCATGCAGCGCACTAGCGCTATAGTCTGCTCGAAAAACGATGAGAGCACATTCAGCCGCCTTGGGCGCCTGATAAAACGGTTCGGCGCCGCCGCCTTTCAGCCGCACGCCATAGCGCGCGCCTAGGCGCTTGTTAAAGACCTCGATGATCTGACTGACGGGCATTGGGGGCTTCAAGAGACCGCCTCTGCAACGGGTGTTGCCATAAGGTCCGCCAGGTAAGATGCTGACAGAAACTCAGCGCCCGCTAATAAATGATTGAGGTAGCTTTGCGTCGGCTTGCAGCCGGTTTCAATGAACTGCGGATTCGCCTGATAAACCCAAGCTGCGGCAACGCCCGGCTCGGTTTCAATTGGCAGAATCCGGCGGTTGTAGCGGACGGGATATCCTTCATAAGGATCCATTTGGAGGATGTTCTCGGGCGCGGCAAGCGCATACAGCACNCCCTCTACCGCGCTGGTGATCGAAGGCTCAACGTTGGCGTGCGCAATCCCCTGCGCCCCCTTGGCNCGCTTATTAAAGACCAAACGGTATCCTGCTAGCCGCCCGGAGCATCGTCGAACAAAGGCCATGCCGCGCAGCTGGACCCGCTCAACATCCATATTGCTGCCATACGCAAAATAAAAATTCGCCAACGGCGCCTCGGTCATCCCTTTTTAATCCAATACTGATACCCCGATTCATCTTCGATTTTC
>JGI20158J14315_10002043_pt1 | contig 14302 bp, 13 predicted proteins | sample COG_08_FD_14315 | JGI IMG/M metagenome (IMG submission 14315)
ATATAGATTTCAATGCATGGCGAAATAGAGATCCAAATTTTAGAAGTAGCTCAAAAGATGTAGAAAACATTCTTAAAAAATTTAATGATCAAGAGGTTGATGCTGTCTTGATTGATCTTCGTGGTAATTCTGGCGGCTCACTTTTTGAAGCAAACAAATTAAGTGGATTGTTTGTTTCTTCTGGAGCAACGCTACAAGTTAAAGAAAGCAACGGCGCTATTAGGCCTTGGGGCGATGCTAGAGCTAAACAAATGTGGAAAAAACCATTGGCGGTAATGGTTGACAGATATTCTGCTTCAGCATCAGAAATTTTTGCTGGAGCTATTCAAGATTATCAAAGAGGAATAATCATTGGACAAAAAACATTTGGAAAAGGCACCGTTCAAAAATTAGATAGTTTGACCTCTGGACAAATAAAAATTACTGAATCTAAGTTTTATAGAATTACTGGAGCTGGGATGCAAAGTAAAGGAATACATCCAGATATAACCTTACCAAGTACCTGGGATATAGAAGAAATTGGTGAAAGTTCTTATGATAGAGCCCTCCCATGGGATGAAATTCAACCAATTCGTTTCCAGAAATTTTCCATGGAGGCTGCCCTGATCTCTCAGTTAAATGATGAGCATTTGATAAGAGTCAGTCAGAGCCCAAATCTGCAATATATCCTTGATATAAGGAAAAGATATGAAATCCAAAAAAATAAAGAGGTGATTTCTCTGAACTTAACAAATAGAAGAGTTGAAAAAGAAGAAAGGCAATTATGGTCTTTGGATATTGAAAACAAGCGACGTGCCTCACTTAATTTAGAAATTTTTAATTCTTACAAGGCTATGGAAGATTATAATGATGCTAAGGAGACTGAAAACGATAAAAAAGATTTTGAGATAGATATTGATGATGACTATCTTTTGAATGAGGGCGCACAAATTCTTTCAGACTATATGTTGTTTAATCAAAATACCTATTTATCCCAAGCTGCATGAAATATGAAAATTGTATCTTTTAACATTAATAGTATTCGAGCTCGCCCTCATCAACTGATTCACCTTAGAGATACTATTGATCCAGATATAATTGGAATTCAAGAGACTAAAGTAAATGATCCAGAGTTTCCAATTCAAGAAATTAAAGAAATTGGGTACCATCCGGAATTTTGGGGTCAAAAAGGTCATTATGGAGTAGCTATTCTAAGTAAGAAAAAGCCTCTAGATGTTATGAAAGGTTTTGCAGGAGATAGTGCAGATGATCAAAAAAGATTTATTCAAGCTACATTTAAATGGAAAAGAAAAAAAATTACCATCATGAATGGGTACTTTCCTCAAGGAGAAAATAGATCGCATGAAACCAAATTTCCAAAAAAAATAAAATTCTATGATGACTTAGAAAAACATATCAAAAAACTTCAACAAATTGAGGAGAACTTAATTGTAATGGGGGATTTTAATGTTGCTCCAACAGAATTAGATATTGGAATTGGTGAACAAAATGTAAAGAGGTGGTTGCGCGATGGAAAAACAGCATTTCTTCCAGAAGAAATTAAGATGTGGAATAAAATTAGAGACTTAGGTTTTATAGATTCATGGAGGAAACAGAATCCTGATGAAGGCTCAATTTATTCATGGTTTGATTACCGCTCAAGGATGTTCGATGATGATCCAAAAAGAGGGCTGCGAATTGATCACATACTTTTATCAGAAAATATAGGACATACATTACTGAATACTGGAATAGACTACTCTGCTAGAGCGATGGAAAAACCATCAGACCATTGCCCAGTTTGGCTAGAATTAAAGTAAAGTTATTAGATATTTGTCTTTCTCTTTAAGTGAAAAAAATCTTTCAATAACACAGAGGATTGCTTTGATAAATGCCCTCCACTATAGATAACTTGGTGGTTTAGATCCTTTCTATCTAAAAAGCAATCAATAGATTGAACTGCCCCAGTTTTTGGCTCTGCAGCTCCAAAAAATAAGCTATCTATTCTAGCGTCTACTATTGCTTTAGCGCACATATGACATGGCTCTAAAGTAGAATAAATTTGGGCGCCTGTGAGCCTAAAATTATTTAATGATTGACTAGCTTTATAGATAGCAATCATCTCTGCATGAAATAATGATGAGTTATGTTTGATGACTTTATTAAAACCAGAGCCAATAATATTACCATCCTTCACAACAATAGCTCCAACAGGAACTTCATTGCAATTAAATGCTTTTTTGGCCATTCGCAATGCCTCTTTCATAAAAAATTCAACATATATATGTTCCGATGTAATTTTTTTACTCATGATTAAATTGCCCAGAAACAGTTAGGATTCAGCATTAACATATTTTAAAAATTTTGGATGAGTGAATAAAATTTGACCAATTTCCATTGCGCCATTAAATGTTAAATGAGCCTTATCATATGAAATTAATTTTTGATCTTTGGTAAATAATGGAATTCCGTTATGAATATTATCGTCAGAAAGCAGCAAAAGAAAGTTAATAAAATTTTCTGAAGGAACCATATTTTTAACATAGGCATTGAAGTCAATAATCTTATCTATTGGTTTAGCTCTAAATTGATATATCTGCCTTCTCAAGGGAGCATTAATATTGTATCCAAAATCCTTCGGTCCAATTAATAGATACCTTTTATCAAGGAACTTGAGATATTTAATTTTCTCTTCAAGACATTGTTTTTGATCGCCCTCGTCTAAATATCTATATGTAATTAATATTAATTCTGATTCCTCAATTAGTGTTAGGGATGCTGAATCTATTTCATTATAATTAACACAGTTATATTTAGGCTTAACGATCTCATAATCCTCAAGATATTTATTTACTTTGATCATATTAATCAAATCACTAGCAAAACTGTCTCCTAAAATTAGTAAGTTTTTTAAGTCAGGATGAGAAAATGAATTGTCAAGGTTATTTGCTGCAGAAATCAGGAAGTCTCTATCAGGATTGCTTAATTTATCCTCTCTGCTTTCAGTATATTTTGATTGCAATTCTTCATAATTCTTATGGAAACCAATCGAAGCGGTAAAAATTATTCCTGAAGCCAAGACAATAGATATGCCTATAGCTAAAAAAGATATTAGTAATTTTAATGATGCTTCTTTTCTAAAAAAATTTTCTAACTTCCATGAAAAAAATGCTATGGGGAATGAAAGTAGAAAACAGAAAATAAAATAAAGTATATCTGGTTCATCTAAACTATTAATTCTTAAAAAAGCGTAAAGTGGCTGGTGCCATAAATACAGACTATAGCTAAGCAGCCCTATTAAAACTAATAGTTTTGAACTTAACATTCTGCCTATTAATAAAGTCTTATCTGCAAAAATAATTATCAGAACAGCGCCACAACAAACTATTAAGTTTGCCAATCCAGGGATTCCTGCAAAAGATTTTAATAAAAACATTGGGGATAAAATAAAGAAAAAACTTAAATATAAAATAATCTCTTTTTTATGCATTGATAAACTTAGAGATCTATAATTTGTTAAGTATATTGCTGAACATGCGCCCAACCCTATCTCCCAAAATCTGGATGGAAGTAAGTAGAATGCAGCATCTGGATTAGTCTTTTGCATTTGCATAAAAAATATAAAACTAAGCAACGTAAGAAAACACAAAGATAGCAAAAGATTAACTCTATTCATAAAAAGCAAACCAGAAAGTAATACTGGAAATATAAGATAATATTGTTCCTCTACTCCAAGGCTCCATGTATGCAAAAGCGGCTTAAAGCTAGATGTTAAGTCCCAATAACCAGATGTAATATACAAAAGGATATTATTTGATATAAATGTTGTGCTTATAAGACTTTGGCCAAAATTCTCTAAGTCATCTGGCTGCATCATAAAATATGCAAATGGTATACAGAAAAGCATTACTATTAACAAAGCAGGGATAATTCTTCGAATTCTGCGCTCATAAAATGAAGCATATGAAAATTGATTATTAGATTTTTGAGCTAAAATCATGCACGTAATTAGATATCCGCTAATTACAAAAAAAATATCAACTCCAAGATAACCTCCAGCCAAGAGATCAAACCCTGCATGAAAGATCATGACAGGAATGACCGCAACAGCTCTTAAACCATCAATTTCGCTTCGATATAAAAAAAAATTGCGCACTTACTCTGCTTGGAATTTTTTTAACTCATCATAGATATCTGATCTTAAAAAATTACTATCTATTGCATGATCAATTTCATGGCGTTCAATAACTCCCTCAGCCAAGCAATTGGAAAGCTCTTTAAAAAAAAAACGTGTTACGGATTTGTGCGGGTGATCTCTTCCGATGGTTAAATTTTTACCAAATAATTTATATATTGGAGCTCGAGGAATAATATGAAAGAGAGGAGTTATTAAGGAATTAAGCTCCAACCCTACGCGCCATGGTTGGGTAATTTTTTCAGTTGTATGAAGCAGTATTGTATTTTCTTTAATAGCATCAAATTCATTCCACTTAGTTTCTAAAATACCAATTTTTCTTTCTTCTGATTTTAAATTTATTAAATCATCATAATCCAGTGCACCTGCATGCAACAGATCAATAAAATCAGATAAGTTCCAATGGTCCAATTTTGAGCAATTGAGCAGCATTACACTTGATCCCCAAGAGCCTTTTGAAGAACCCTTTCTAGCGTATATTGAATAATTGTCCATAGAAAAATCTAAAAGTTGTTCTAATCCATCTCGCACTAAAAAAATATCGGGATCGATAACCAAGGCTCTTCCATGATAATTCATCAGCTGGGGAATGATAAATCTTAGCAAGGTGAATGATTGCATATCATTTTTTTCATGCTCAATCATTTTTCCTTTGCGTTTATAGGGCAATGAAAAAAATCTTTTTAGCTCAGGAAATTCAGATTCATTTATTATCTCAATGTCACTATATTGAAAACTAGATCTATTTAAAATTGACTGCTTGGAGACCTTGGCTCCAATAGATTGATTATCATTTGTACAAATAAAAATTTTCATTTTAGTAATTTCGAAAAAAAGAATAGACGAAATTCATTTTGTTATTAAATTTAAAGCGTAATCAAGTTAAAAAAATTGAGCCCAATCATCAACAGATCTTCTCTTTGATTCAAGTTGATTAATAACAGCATCTTGATCTCTGATGCCAATTGCCATGCCGCAAAATAACATTTCTGATTCATCTATGTTAAAAAATTGCTTGATACTAACGCTTTTTAGTGACCAAGCCTCTTGAGCACAAGTGTCTATGCCATGCTCTTGAGCTAGCAGCATAAAGGTTTGCAAGAACATGCCTAAATCAGACCATTGAGGGGGCCCCATCCCTTTGTCTATAAAACAAAATAGAGCTGCAGGAGCTCCAAAAAAATTAAAATTCTTTAAGACTTGATTTATTCTAGCCTCTTTATCCTCTCTCTCAATTCCAAGCAATTCATACATTTGTTCGCCAAGTTCATATCTAGAAGTGCGATATGGCTCTTTTAAATTTGGGGGGTAAATATCATAACTGGGTGTTTCTGCCCCATCCCATGTCGATTGAAAATCTAAAAAATCTTGCATAGATTGCTTATTAATTACACATACCTTCCATGGCTGAAGATTTCCACCAGAGGGAGATCTTGATGCTGCAATAAGTAGATCTCTTATTAATTCACTTGATATACTTTTATTTGAAAAAGCTCTAATGGACTTTCGGGATAAAACTGCCTCTGAAACTTTCATACGTTTTAATATTACTAATTATATCGCCAAGTATATAACAAAATAATAATGATAAATTTTTAGATCATCTAAGTAATTCTTATAATTCAAAACGAGTATTTCATATGACAATTATTCAGGATGTATAATTTGAATCACAATGAATAAAAAACATGCTGTAATTTGCTATAGCGATCATCACATCCAAAAATCACTATTGCTCAAAAAAAAATTTCTATCAGAGATAGTAATTTTCTATTTTCAAAACAGTGTATTGAAAAAATTTGGGCATGATCAACCCATAATAATAAATGATAAACTTGTATCAAACTTTGACAGCTTTATTTTTTATACACTTACTGTTAATAAAGTAAATATCAAACTTTGTGAATTAGTTCATCAGCAAAAAAAACAAATCATTGCCTTTCAAGAGAGCAATCAATTAGAGATGCATCATGGAGATGTAAATAATTTGATTTTGAGTGCTAATCTAATTGTTGCTGCCTCTAAGAATGAAAGGATTGAGTTAATAAAAAATTATTATTATCAAGAGCAACAAGTAAAATCATTTGGGTGGCTATTCAATGAGGGTTTAGATTTTAGAAAAAATCTTATAGTTGATATATCAGATGATATTTTATTAATTTTGTCTGCTCCAAATTATATTACAGCCTCAAGCTACGAAACATTATCTTTTAGAAAAAAACTTATTGAGGCGCTTATTTCTTTGCATCCAGATAAAAGACTTTTAATCAAACCTCACCCATTAGAAGACTTCGCTAAAGCAAGCAGTCTTATTCAATCATTTAAAAAAAAGAATTCTCAGATAGAACTGTTAAATAAAAAAGAAGATTTTAACAATGCATTAAAGCAAGCAAGAGCGATATATACGTCAAATAGGTCTCAAGCCTCCATTGACTTAATAGATTCTGAAAAAATAATACTTTACAAACTTGGGTCTAACAATTTTTTAACCGAGCATGGTTTAAAATACAATGATGGATTTCAAAAAAATAAAATAACTTTTATCGATCTTTCTTCAACAAAATGCGTTTCTTCTTTTAAAGAAAAATATATCAATAGTAATAATAGTATTTTTGAATCGGTTGAATGGGCAATCAATAACTTTTCAAGCAATGCTAATCAAACATTGATTTTCAAACAAGAGATTTATCAGTGGAAATTTTTACATGGGATAATCAGCAAGACAACATTGCAAAAATTTTTCAGAGAAAATAGACTTTATAATGAGATAAATATACTCGAAAACCCAGAGCAAATAACTTATAAACATTTTGAAAGTTTAGAAAAAAATTTTTCAATTAGAGCATCATTTTTTTTAATTTACGTCAGAGCAATTCTTCAGGATCATATTGAGATTAACAAAAATATTGAAGAAATACTGAAGAAAAATATTACGAGATGGTTTTCTCAATATCACGCAATTGACTCAGTAAATTTGTATTATTATTTAAAATTTCAAAATTTAGAAAAAAGTATAATTGAAAGAGATTCGCTAGTATTAATTCTCAACACAATTAAAATTTATAAGGAAAAATCTCTAGCCATGAAAATATTTTTTTATATTCAAGATAGTATTTCAACGATGGATGGGGTTAACAAACGATTTAAGTGCCTCCGTTCAGTAAACTTTGTATGGAATATTTTGAGACAAATTATTACTTAAAAATAATAAATAAAAATTTATAATGCATCAAGATCATAAAAAAATAAGTATTGTACTGACAATATATGGTGATGATGGCAATCTATTTAAAATTCTATCTTGCATTAATCAGCAGACCCAGCCACCTGATGAAGTAGTCATAGTTAACTGCCTGCATAGCGAAAAAATTGAAAAGACTATTAAACTATTTAAAAATTTAAAGATTCAGTACTTTTATTTTAATGAGAGGCTATTACCTGGGGGAGCAAGAAATGAAGGTGTGCGTAAATCTCAATATCCATACCTTGCATTTCTAGATTCAAAAACAATTCCAGAAGATAAATGGTTAGAAAACTCTGCAAAGGAATTGATTGATCCTGGTAAATTTTTTGTGTATGGATTGACACAATATGAAGCAAATTCAGAAATGCAGAGAATTTTTCTTTTATCAATATATGGAAAAAAACCGGCTATAACTATTCCAGGAATGCTAATTCACAGAAATCTGTTTACTAAGATTGGGGGATTCAACCCGAACATAAGAGCTGGTGAAGACTTGGAATGGAAGATTAGAGCTGATGGCGATGATTTAATCTCTGGCATAGTACCGGTAAATTTTAATCTACGATATAGATCAATCTCAGGAAATATTTTTAGTCAATTTTATCGAAGCGCCAGGAACAACTGGGCAGCAGCCACAGTTGATGCTCAACTAAATACCAGAGCATTGATTCTGGGTATAGCTGCTAGCTTGCTTCTAGTGATTACGCCATACTGGAATCGATTTTTAGGAGGGGCAATCTTCATACCCAATATAACCAAAATATACTTTATATTTTTTTGTTTAAGCATAGTTTTTATTTATTTAACAAAACCAAAAAAAATTAAAGTTCTTACAAAAAATTTACTTTTTCCATTCGTTATAACTATTACGATATTTATAATTGCTTTCTCAAAAGTTTTTGAGACAGGCATTCAAAATATAATAGGGCAGGGATTATTTTTAGATATTGATAAAATTTTTATCAGCCTGCTGATTGCAATAGGATTCATTTTTAGAGCTTTCATAGCGCCAATTAGATTGGGTGCAAATTTAAATGATTTGTTTCCAATGCGATGGATTATTATGGGAATTTTAGGTCTGCTTAATGATTTATTTAAAACTCCTGGATATCTCTTGGGAGCTTGCTTCACAATTGGAAGAATATGTAAAAGAAAAATTTATAATTTTTTATAAATCATTCTTTTTAATTTGGCTTTAGTGTTAATTAAGATTTTTTCACCATAGGTATATTTCGTAAAAATATCATAAGGCATCTCACCTACTAAATTCATAAAGGTGCGTGTTTTGGCAGTGGGCTCTCTTGGAGTTACGCAATGCAATGCATCTAATGAATTAAGAAAAATTATTGCGATGTTATTTTGGTAACCTATCTCATCAAACACTTCATAATAATTTTCATGCAAGCCTTCTTTGTAAGTTTTAAGTTTAATTTTTTTATTATAATTAGACGGCCATTTGCAAAGCTGAAGATTTCCACCGATGGAATTATCATCTGGCTGCCTTAGATAAAATAAACCACTGAAAAGTTTATTTTCATTATCAACATGAGCTTTTCTTACTGAGTTTTTTGTAAGTGCCGGAGTATTGATGGAAATCTGTGCATCTATCAAAAAATCTTTTGAAGAAAAAGAATGCTCTTCACGCCTACCAACTTTGTAATTTTTTAAGCTATCAAAATCAAGGTTATAACAATCTTCTAATGCGCTTTTAAATATATTAATAAATTCATAAAAAAATTCATTTGATGAATGGTAAGCGATAAAATCCCTCCATTCTTTTGAGATATTTTTATTATGAGTTGCTTGACATGAATTTATATCAATTCTTTTATTGTCTTGGGATAGATCAAAGAGATCTAATGGAAATTGAGAGGTTAACTTATTAGCAAAATTTTGCGGAATAGCATCTTGAATAACTATATGTGGGAAGGGTTTCAAAACAACCATTGAGCTTTTTGCTTTAGAAAGAATTGAAGGTACAGACATCTCTAAAAATTAAAAAAGAATAATTTAAAAAACCATACTATGATTTTTTCTTGTAACCTAAGCATATCCAACCAGGATTAGGATCATTAAATTTAATATTTTCAAAGTTAGCATCAAGCATCATTTTGATAATTTCTGGTTTCGTAAATCGCTGTTCTAGCTTTGTTCCAAATCTATCCAATGCATCAGTAGCTAATGTATAAAAAGGTTGATGTTTATATGCTGACAAGGGAACATTTGATACATCAAAACCTGCCTTCTCTAAATATTTAGATAGCCTTGATAAGGGATAGTAAACAACAATAGCTATTATATAGCAGATAGTTTTTTTCAGAGTAAATGGCATCCTAGATATAATCACTCTAAAGAAATCAGTTAATTTCCATATCATGCGAAACCAAACTGGCTTATCATCAAATCTGTAGTAAAGATATAAAATGAATGGTGCTCCCGGTTTTAGTAAATCGCTACACGCTTTCAATCCTAGTGCCGTATCAGGAATATGATGCAATACACCCAGTGAATAACCAAAATCTTGAGAATTAGGAGGAAGCTGGGTTTCATTAACCCCAGCGCATTCAAATGTACAATTCGAAAATTGAGAAAGGTTAGATTGAGCTATTGAAAGAGCTTTCTGACTCGGATCAATGCAATTTAGTGTACCAACTTTAGGAGCGATAAATCTTGCCCATCTGCCTGATCCACACCCCATATCAAAACCTTCGGAAGACAGATCTATCTTATTAAACGGAAAAAGTTTAAAGTAAATTTGTGTTAAAGACTCATATCCCGAACCATTAAAATTTTTCTGGTCATAAAGATCCCATTCGTCCCCAAACCCTTCTACAGTTTTTTCATCAATATTTTCCATAGCATGGTCTTATTTTAATTAATGTAGGCATGATTCTACTTTATTTTGTCTCATTTTTTTGAAGTTTTATTAACAATTGACCCATCCTCAATTGTTATAACTTGATCACACCCATGAAGAATATCTTCATTATGGGTAACTAATATTATTGTTTTATTTTGAATTTTATAGATAGTATCAATGATTTCATTTTCCATCTTTTTATCTAGTGAATTTGTTATTTCATCTAATACTAAAATTTCAGGATTTCTAAACAGCGCCCTTGCTATTCCAAGTCGCTGTTTCTGCCCACCTGAAATTGTATTTTCATTTATAGCTTGATTGATATTTTTAGCTTCTAGCTTACTTAAAAACTCATGTAATTGGGCCAGTTTGAGGCACTCATTCGCATAAGCAATCCTTTCCTCCGTTACATTCAAGTCAATTAATAAATTTCTTATAAGAGAGTCGTTTAAGAGTGATACTTGCTGGGGAACATAGCCTATTTTAGCTTGCCAAGAACGATGGTTTGCTGAAGTTAAGGCTTGGCCATCAATCAAAATCTCTCCAACAGATGGCTCGATCAAGCCCAAAAGAAGATCAAGAAGAGTAGATTTGCCTGCACCAGATTTGCCAATAATACCAATGCGTTGATTTTTAAAAATTTTTAAATTTATCTTAGATGTTTGATAGTTTTTTGAACTATCATAAGAAAAAGACACGTCTTTTATCTCAATCATTTGTTTAAAAGATAGGTTGTTAGCATATGAAATATTTTGAAAATTATGTTTATGCTTCTCATGAGCAATATTATCGTTATAAAGATTGTTAATAATAGAATCTCCAAACCTAAGGCTTGATATGCCAGCATAGATGCTTTGCATTGATGGCTTTATTCTAATTACTGCATAACTAAATAAGGCTAAAAAAGGTACGTATTGTTGAATAATAGGAGCCTCTACCCCTCCATTACTTACTATTAATAAAACTGTTATTAAAATGACGACAGTAAAAATTAGTCCCTCAATTATGTAATTTGATGTTTGGTTTGCCGTCATATATCTAGTTATTGAATTGCCTGATATTTCTGCTGCACTTTTATACTTCCTTAGAAAAAAATCTTCTAAGTTTTTAAGTTTTATCAATTTAATCATATTTACTGAGTCATAAATATATTTATGTCTCTTTTCATTAGCTTGAGATAAAGAATTTCCAGCACTTCCAATAAAATTACCTAAAATCCTATAAACAATAATATAGAAAACCATAAAGCTTCCTAAGGCAAGCAAAGTAGCCATTGGATTTATAAAAAAGAAAATTGAGCTTAAAATAATTACAAAAATTGCTTGTGCAAAGCCAAGTAATAAAACCCTAAAAACTTTATCAATAAAATAATCAACCTCAGAAATGATCGTTTTAGAGGCATTTGAAGTAGCATGCTTAGAATATGAAGAATAATCAGAATATAAATAAATACTAAGCAAGCGAGAAGATAATATAACGCGATAATCCTCAATATACTTGTTAAGATGATATTGAATATAAGCTCTTATTATTGTTGATAAGAAAATTAAAATAGCTGAAACAACACCAAGAAGCACAAGAAATAAATTTAAATCAAAATTGTATTGACGCTCAAGAAAATTAAATATTACAGATAGAAACCCACTTTCACTCACCTGACTTGAATCAAGTATGAGCATTAAAAAGGGAAGTATAGATAGAATACCCATGGCATCAATTATTGATGCTAATAATTGAAAAAAAATTAAAATTGCTAATCTAATTTTTTGTTGTTTTGTTAATATTTTAGATATCTTGTGAATTGTCATTTTTAATGCAAATTTAATGAGGGGAAATGCTTGATAAAAACTTTATCTAAATAGCAAGTTATAATTAAGCAATATGTATAAAGTAAAAATATTAACATGTTATTGTGGAGAGCCGTTTTTTAATATTTTAACAAAAAAACTCAAGCAGCAGAAAAATGTAGAAATTGATCAGCATGTTATCAAGAATCTTGATCTGCCCGATGCAGAGTCAGAAATATATAGATCTCTAGTAAATACAAGTATCGAATATGATTTTGTGATTAAGCTTGATGCTGATATGTGTCCGAAATCTCATTATTCAATTTATGATGCATGCAAAATTGCCGATGAAATAGGCAAACCCAGATTGACTTTACCCCTCTTGGATCTATACACAAAATCTCCTATATTTGGAATTCACATTATCTCAAATCAAGTTCCCTATTCTCGATATAGAAAAAATACGATTCCTAAAAATGATCTTTGGATCAAGGAGATTGAGGGAGCAAGCATGTGGCATTCTAGACATATTTTGTTTTATCACGGAGTCTTACCATCGGAGGAGCAAATATTCAGATTTGGATATCAAAGAGGAAGTAAACTGATAGACGCAGATTTCAATCATGCGCACTGGCAAACAGCTCAATTAATATATAAAAATTTTAAATGTAATGCCAATTACAAAAATAAGCTTCTCTTTACAGGGCTATTAATAGGTCTAAATCAGCTTAAAAGCATGGATGAAAGTATATTGAGAAAAAGAAAATTAGAAAGCATATTCATGGAACTAAAAAGCGATCTTGAAAATGTTGGTATTCATGCTGAAATTAACCTTTTAAAAAAGCGCTTTTTCTTTTATCCCAATAAATTAAATATAGTTTTTAAAATACTGTTTGCTATTTCCTTATATAAAAACCTTTGTAAAAGAAAAATACTTTTATGTATGGGAAATATCAAATACCAACAAATAATCAATAAGGCAAAGGTTAAAAATTCTATAAAGGCATAAAATTTATATTCAATGCTCTAGACGTCATTTACCTCTTTCAACTCTTTTAATGATTGCTGTTTCTTCGTCTAATTTGGCTAAATGCTACCAAGCCAATCATCAAATAATAATTAATTGACCTAAAAATGATTTTGCAATATCAAATCCAAGCCAATGAATGAAAGAGCATACGACTCAGTCAAAGAAAAATCTATGACTAGATGATTAAAAATAGCTGAGTTTGCATCATAGGAATTTAGATTAATAGACCTATCTGCAAGACCAAAATACATTAGCTTACTATCTGACCTTAAAAAAAGCGGGAAGACACTAGCAGATATAAAAAATAAACTAAATACTAATGTTGCTAAATTTTCCTTGGGAGTATGTTGATTAGAGACATTAATTAGCATAATTAAACTTTATTTTTTAGTTCGAATAAATAATCATGATGAGAAGCTTTTTCTTTAACCTCGTATCCAAAAGGAAGAAGAAATTTTGATAATTTATCAATATCCCTGCATTCAACTAGAATATATTTAAACTTAAATCTTTCAAAGTCTACTCCTTGTAAAACTGGCAATTCTGCACCCTCAACGTCTAGCGCTAAAAAATCAATTAATGTTGGAGCCTTTGATTCAATTAAAAGGGAGTTAAGAGTTGCGGCCTTCGCGCCAAACTCAAAAGTTTGTTCTCCAGGCAATAGATATCTGTTCCCTGATTCAATAAATTCTTGTTTGCTACCTATATCTAAATTCAAGCTATCAGAAATAGTCATTGAGTCGCTATAAAGCATACTTACATATTTATCTCGGTAGCCAAATGGTACGCAGGCGTTGCAAAATACTTTATTTTTAATACCTCTTCGCTTAATACAGCTTAAATATAAATTTGGGCTCGGTTCGATAAGCACCCCTGTCCAACCCTTTTTTAATTCAAAGTAATAACTGTTCGAAGCAAGCGCTCCATCATTTGCACCTAATTCAACATAAAAGCCATTTCGGTGAGGAAGAAGTGTTTCTAGTTTCTGATCTAGATTAAATCTTGCAAAGCGCCCAGAGCGATAATTACGCATATATATCTTCCAGCGATCAAGATTTCCTGTAAATTCTTTACCAAAAATTTTTAAAGCTATATGAAATATAAATTTTTTAATAATTTTATTTACTCCCACTCAATGAGTAATACTCTCTGAAACCCTTTATTTAAAGGGGTTTTAAAAAAGTTTGTATTAACTTTGTATAAGAGA
>JGI20158J14315_10002045_pt1 | contig 14289 bp, 16 predicted proteins | sample COG_08_FD_14315 | JGI IMG/M metagenome (IMG submission 14315)
ACTGTCTCTACGACTGCTTCCGTTAAGATCTGGTCGGGTTCAAGCAGCATTCACCTCTAGCCTCCAGAAAACTATTATAACAGTAATATTTTCTAATCCACAAGAAAAGTTTCTTAATTTATTTTTCTCTAAATTTATCAGCTTCAAAAACACCTAACACGTGAAAATCTTGACAATGGAGACCCAGTTCTTCTAAAGATTTTTGAACTTTTGGGTCTTCAATATGTCCATCTAGATCACATAAGAAAAAATATGTTTCAAATGAATTTTGCTCTGGATAACTTTGAAGTTTTGTAAGATTGACCCCGTTTATAGCAAAACCACCTAAAGATTGATAAAGAGCAGCTGGTTTACTTTTTAGCTTAAACAAAAAAGAAGTTATATATTTTTTACCAGCAAACTCAGGTTGCAGAACTTCCTTACCCATAATTAAAAATCTAGTTACATTTCCACTTTCATTCTCAATATTGTGTGCAAGTATCTTTAAATTGTAAATTTTGGCACTTAATGATGAGGCAATTGCAGCTTCACTTTTTATTTTTTTTTTTGAAATTGCTTCCGCAGAACCAGCAGTATCAGCTCTAATATGTTCTATAAAATTATTTTTTTTAATAAAATTTGAACATTGGGAAAGTCCTTGAGTGTGCGAAAAAACATCTTTAATATCTTTCAAGTCACTCTCTGGTTGACCTAATAAATTATGTTCTATTTTTTGAAAATATTCTCCATAAATATTCAACCTATATTTAAAAATCAGATACTCTATGCCTATATTTCCTGTAATTCTATTCGCCTCAGGGATTACTATTCTAGATTCACTGTCTGCAGAAGCTTTTAAAAAACATTCATCAAATGTTTTACATGGAACAATTTCAGCATCTGGATCAATTTGGAGTGCTGCCAAATGTGAATAAGCGCCATAGGTTCCTTGAAAATAAATTTTACTCATTATGATGGTTTATATTCCATAATTTTTTTTATAGCTAGATAATCTTCTTCAGTATCGACCCCAATTGGAGAGGATTTTGCTAAGGCTACATTTATTTTTATTTTATTATCTAGGGCTCTTAATTGCTCTAATTTATTTTCTATTTCATTTTTTGTTTGAGTTAAGCTAACAAATTTTTTTAATGCACTAACTTTGTAAGAGTAAATTCCAATATGATGATAAATATTTTGATTAGTTTTAGATAAATTTTCTCTTGTAAAATTTAAAGCTATAGGAAAATTTTTTTTATCTAACTCATTTTTAGTAATAACTTTAACTACATTCTTGTTATTAAGAATTTGATCATCTTTAATTTTTGCTGCTAATGTTCCTATTTCAGATTTATTATTAATCATAAAATTATTCAAACTAATAATATCATCTTTATTAATATTGGGCTCATCTCCTTGTAAATTTAATATGAAATCTATATTTTTTATATTTAGATTTTTATAAGCTTCAAAAATTCTATCTGTTCCTGTTTTATGTTCGCTACTTGTTAAAATTCCCTTACCACCATTTTTTAAAACATCTTCTAAAATTTCTTTATCTTCAGTTGCAACTACCACTTCACCAATATTTGCTTCTAATGCTCTCTTAAAAACATGGGAAATAATTGATAAATTATTAATTTTTAAAAGCGGTTTTCCAGGAAGCCTCTTAGCCGCCATTCTTGCAGGGATCAAAATCAATGTATTAGTCATAATAAAATTGCCAACTTTATGCGTCTAACAGACGCAAAATTAAAAATTTAAAATAAGTATTTTTTAAATAATCATGTTATATGTCCAAAATAATAATATTAAAATGGATTCGTTCGAATTAAATAAAATTATAGCTGCAATTTTAATGGTCGCATTACTTGTGATTGGATTGGGAAAAATTACAGACTCAGTTTTTCATGTAAATAAGCCTGAAAAACCAGGTTACAAAGTAGAAGTAGAAATTCAATCCACTTCTAGCACATCTGAGTCAACTAAAGCTGTAGAAAAAATTGATATTGCTGCTTTAATGTCCCTAGGAGATGTTGAAAGTGGAAAAAAAATTTTTAAAAAATGTGCTGCTTGCCATTCAATAAAAAAGGGAGGTGCAAATAAAATTGGTCCTGCATTATATAACGTGGTTGGAAGAGCAGTTGGTGGTGTTGATGATTACAAATACTCTAAAAGTTTAGCTTCATACGGTAAAGACTGGACATTTGAAGAACTAAATGGTTTCCTTAAAAAACCTTCTACTTATTTAAAGGGAACTAAAATGTCTTACGCTGGTTTAAGAAAAGAAAAAGATAGAGCTTCTATAATTAAATACTTAAATCAAAATGGGGATAATCCAAGTCCTTTACCCTAGTTTACCAAAACAATATAATAGAATACTTTTTTGAACATGAACTCTATTCAATGCTTGAAGCCAAACTTTAGAGCTTTTTCCTAAAAAAACTTCATCAGAAACTTCCTTTCCTCTTGGTAGACAATGCAAAAAAGTTACATCTTTTTTGGCAAATCTCATTAATTTTGAATTAACTTGAAATTTTTTAAAATCTTTAATCTTTTTACTTTTATTAACTTTATCATTTAAAGAGATAACNTTATCAGAAAAAATTATATCTGCATTTTTTACTGCTTTTGTTGCATCATTAAAAATTTTAATTTTTCTTTTANTCNTTTTTAACCAATCCATCACAAATTTTTTAGGCTTATAATTTTTAGGACATCCAACATTTAAATTAAAAGAAAATTTTACTGATGCAGCAATCAAACTATTTAGTACATTGTTAGTATCTCCTATCCAGCAAATATTTAATTTTGAAACATCTTTTTTTTTTATTTCTTCAACTGTAAAAATATCTGACAAAACTTGTGTAGGATGAGATGAAGGACTTAACCCGTTGATAATTGGAATAGTTAAATACTCTCTAAATTCTTCTAATTTTTCATCGCTATCACTTCTCAACATAAAGCCATTACCATAAGTAGATAAAATTTTTGCTGTATCCTCAATAGTTTCCCCTCCTTTTGCTAAATGTAATTCATCAGTTCTCAATGTTAAAGCACCACCCCCTAATTGTTTTATGGCTAAATAAAAACTCAGTCTTGTTCTTAGACTAGATTTTTCAAACATTTGAATAAGTAGTTTTCCTTTTAATGGCTTATCATGATCTTCTTCAAGGGTATTAAATTTTTTTCTTTTTTTTTTTCTTTTTTTTGCATCTTCTATAATTTTTCTAAGATCTGATGCTGGTATATCTTTAAGATTAGTAAAATGTTTCATCTTTATTTATAGTTTAAACATACCTTTTTGATAATTCTTATAGCCAAATCAATTTCTTTTTTTTTAACATTTAGTGGAGGCAAAATCCTAATAACATTTTCTGCTGCTCTTATTGTTAATAGATTATTATCCATTAATTTTTGAATAAACTTATTTTGATCTTTAAATAGTTGTAAGCCAATTAAAAAACCTGCACCTCTTACTTCTTTGATGATTTTTGGAAATTCAACTTTAAGCTTATTCAACTCAAAATGAAAATATTTTGANAATTTTTTTACATTTGNAAGGAANCCTTTTTTAAATATTTGATCTAATACTGCATTACCTGCTGACATNGCTAATGGATTTCCTCCAAAAGTTGAACCATGTGTTCCGGCTGTCATTCCTGAAGCAACTTTCTTAGTCATTAAGACTGCGCCAAGCGGAAAACCTCCCCCTATACCTTTTGCGATTGGAACTATATCGGGTTTAATTTTTGAACTTTCAAAAGCAAAAAAGTTGCCAGATCTACCTATTCCACATTGAACTTCATCTAAAATTAATAAAATTTTTTTTTGATTACAAATTTTTCTTAACTCTTTTAAACACCAATCCGGAATAACCTTAATTCCTCCTTCACCCATTATAGTTTCAATCATAATTGCAGCTGTTCTACTAGTTATAGATTTTTTTAATGATTTGTGATTTCCAAACTCAAAATGATCAAATCCATCAATTTTTGGTCCAAACCCTTCTGTCATTTTTTTAGATCCACTTGCATAAATTGCAGCTAAAGTTCTTCCATGAAATGAATTTTTAACACAAAGAATTCTATTCTTTTTTGGTTGTCCAATAGAATAAAAATACCTTCTGGCAACTTTAATTGCGGTCTCTGTGGCTTCTGCACCACTATTTTGAAAAATTACAGAATTAGCAAAAGTTTTATTTGTTAATCTTTTTGCTAATCTTTCACCTTCGGGTATAACAAATGCATTAGATACATGCCAAAGTTTTTTTGATTGTTTGTTGATTGCTTTTATTAAATATGGATTAGCATGACCAAGTGAATTAACAGCGATACCTTGTATAAAATCTAAATACTTTTTTCCGTTTATTGAATATAAAAAACTTCCTTTACCATTTTTAAATGAAATTTTTCTTCTGTTATAATTGTTTGCTAAAGAGCTCATAAAAATTAAGATTTTATTTTATATCCTTTTTTATATAGATAAAAAGCTAGATACCACATTATAATACTTAATATTGATAAATATATTAATCCAACTGTTATTGATCCATCTGAATTTCCTAAAAACCCATATCTAAAACCATCTATCATGTAAAAAAATGGATTAATATAACTAATGTTTTGAAAAAATTCAGGAAGCTTATTTACAGAATAAAAAACTCCAGAGAGAAAACTTAACGGGGTAATAACAAAGTTGGTTACGGTTGCCGTATGATCAAATTTTTCAGCCCATAATCCAGCGATGAAACCAAGGCTTCCTAATATGAATGCACTTAAAAATCCAAAAATAAAAATAAATAATACATTGTTTAGTGGTACTTCAACAATAAAAGAAAAAACACATATTGAAATTATAGCAATTAAAAAACTTCTTGTTAGGGCTGCTAATATTATTGCCATTGAAACTTCAAGAGCAGATAATGGTGCATAGAGCATATCAACAATATTTCCTTGAATTTTTCCTATCATTAATGATGATACTGAATGACTAAATGATTGTGTAAGAACACTCATTGCAATAAGCCCTGGTGCCAAAAAACTTATAAAAGAATAACCAAGAACATCACCTCTATTGTCCCCAAGTGCTAAGGATAAGACTGATAAGAATAATAAGCTTGATACAAGTGGAGATAGCAATGTTTGCTGCCACACCGCCATAAACCTGCTACATTCCTTAAACCATAAACTTTTAAAACCAATCCAGTTTATAAAACCAAATTTTTTTATAGTTATTTGGTATTTTTTATTTAATTCAACCATAAGTAATCATTTATAAAATTTTTTTAAAAAATGTGAACAAATCAAAGATATTTATTGTTTTTTTATCAAACCTATGTGAACTGTATATAGTTATTAGAAATAATTAACACACAAAATATAGATTATGAGCTGGAACGATGAAAAAATTAATAAATTAAAAGAACTTTGGGGCAATGGGAGCACGGCAAGCCAAATTGCTGAAATTTTAGGTGGCGTAAGTAGAAATGCGGTTATAGGAAAAGCTAATAGACTTAATTTATCATCTAAAATTAAAAATAAAACTATTTCATCTGATCAACGTTTTCAAAATAACATTAACGAAAAAAATAACACTAAACAAAAAGTGGGTAGAAAAAGTAGATTTCAGTCATTAATTATTGAGAAAGATTTTGAACCAGAAAATCCTAAAAAACTTGAGGAATTAACTGATAATGACTGTAAATACCCTATTGGTCATCCTGATGAACCTGGTTTTTATTTTTGTGGAAGGACATCTTTAAAAGACTTTTCTTACTGTCGCCTGCACCTTTTATATTCTTACCAATCTCGTAATAAAAAAGAAGAAACTAATAACAACGAAGAAGAAGTTCCAGAATTTATAGAAAAAAAAATTAAATCTGCTTAAATATTAAACAACTGTTTTTGTTCTTTAATATTTATTACCCTACTAATAGTTTTATAATCAAAAATTCAAATATTAAGATATATATAATATAATATTTAAGTATTAAAAAATAAGTTATATATTTACACCTTAAATTTTCTAAAAAAATTAAATTTAATCTTTCAAATTATATTTCTTTGTAGAAAATTGTCCACCTTCTCTCCACATATAACAATATTTTTCCACTTCTTTTTCAAAAACTTTTGTGCTAGGAGCCCCTATATCAAAATTTGTTTGATATTTTTTTGATGATATATTGTCATATTTTAAAAGTTTAAGTTGATCCACTGTCAACAAAGGATTTGGAAATAATTGAAATAAATTTGCAGTTATATTTGCAATGAAATTTGGAAGAGGAATCAAAAGTCTATTTTTTGATATCAGCTTCAATAATTTTTTAATAATTTCTTTTAATGTAACTATATCTGGTCCCACGCATTCAATAATTTTAGAATACATTTTTTTTGATATAACATGATAAATAATATCTGTTAAGTCAGAAGAATGAATTGGGGTAAATTTAGTATTCCCATTATAGTAAAGTGGAAAAACAGGAAGTCTGCTTAACAAAGTCATAAAGTTTGTGGTAAAATTGTCATCGACTGAATAAACAATTGATGGTCTCAATATTGTTGCCAAAGGAAAATTTTTTTGAATATTGACCTCACCTTCTAACTTACTTTTTGCATAATTAGAATCTGTTGCTTCATTAATTCCCAATGCAGATAAATGAATAAATTGTTCAACCTTATACTCTTTGCAAAGTTTAGCTAAAATAGATGGAAAAATAGAATGGAGATTTTTGAAAGTGTTTCCCTTCCCCCCTTCATAAAGAATGCCAATTAAATTTATACAAATATCGGTTTTGGTAAAAAGTTTTCTTATCTTTAACTCATCAAAAATCTTAGCTTCTACAATTTCAATATAGCCAGCATTGGCCTGGGTCTTGATTATATAACCTTTTTGATGAAGATTTCTAGTTACTACAGTCACTTTATAATTATTTTTAGTGAGCTTTCTAATTAAATGGCGACCTATTTGGCCACTACCGCCAAAAATTAGACAATTTTTTGCTTTCATATATATATAATTAAAAATGAGTATTGATATTAAACTTCACAAAGATGATCTACCAGAAGATTTGGATTTAGGCAATATTATAGCAGTTGATGGAGAGTTTATGGGTTTAGATGTAAAACGTGACCCTTTATGCCTTATTCAAATATCTAGTGGAAATTCAGATGCTCATATTATTCAGCTGGACAGATCAAATTATAATGCTCCAAATTTAAATAGGATTCTTGCAGATAAAAAAATAACAAAAATATTTCATTATGGAAGAGCAGATATGGCTCATATTAAATATTATTTAAAAATTGATGTTGAAAATATGTTGGATACTAAAATTGCTTCAAAGCTAGCCAGATCTTATTCTGACAGTCATTCACTTAAAACTTTAATTAAAGAATTTGTTAATATTGATGTAAGTAAACAATTTCAAAGCTCTGATTTTGGAGGTGAACTTTCTTCAGCTCAACTTAAATATTGTGCAAACGATGTATTATATTTACATAAAATACATAATGAACTTGAAAAAATTCTGATTAGAGAGAATAGGATAAATTTATATAAAGATTGCTTGAAATTTTTAAAAACTCGTGTTGATTTAGATTTGGCTTCTTTTAAAGATGATGTTTGGTCTCATTAAATGAAAAATAAAAATTATAAAATAATTGCTAAAAATGTAATTGAACTTGAAATACAAGCTTTAAAAAAATTGAAAAAATCAATTGATAGTTCATTTAATAAAGCAGTTCATGCTATTGTAAAATGTCAATCTAAAATAATCTTTTGTGGTGTTGGAAAATCATCAAAAATTAGTGCAAAGCTAAGTGCAACATTTTCATCAGTGGGTAGCCCATCATTTTCTTTATCTGCTGGTGATGCCTCTCATGGAGACCTAGGAAGTATTTCCAAAAAGGATGTTTTGATTTTAATAAGCTACTCTGGTGAAACACATGAACTAAAAAATATTATTCAATATGCTAAAAGAAATAAAATTATGTTGATAGGTATTGTATCTAAAAAAAGATCTATTCTTTATAAATCCTCAGATATTAAGTTATATATTCCAGAAGTCAAAGAGGCAGGATATGGAATTGTACCAACATCTTCTACAGCAGCACAACTTGCGATGGGAGATTCTCTTGCAATTGCATCAATGGAATATAAAAAGTTTGGAAAAGTAGATTTTAAAAAATTTCATCCTTCAGGAAGTCTTGGAGCAAAACTTAAAACTGTAGAGGATTTAATGATAACTGGGAATAAAATACCTTTTATAAGGCAGAATGAAAAAATGAAAACTGCAATAAATATAATGTCTTTAAAAAAATTAGGAATGCTAATTATTAGAAATAATAAAAATTTAACTATCGGAATAGTTACTGATGGAGACCTTAAAAGAGCTCTTCAAAAAAACAAGGACATTCAAAACATAACTGTAAAAAATATAATGACAAAAAATCCTAAAAGCATTGAGCGTAACGAACTAGCAGCCAAAGCACTTAATATAATGAACTCAAAAAATAAAATTACTAGTTTATGCGTTCATGATAAACGAAATAAATCTCTAACCATCGGTGTTATTCATATTCATAACATTCTTGCTGCAAACGTGCAATAAATGAACAAAAAAACTGTTATCCAGTTAGTTTTATCTTTAACAGTTATCTTTATATTAATTATAACTTATTTTAGATTATTCAATACTCCACAAAATATTGTTTCGATTAATCAAAAAAAAACTATCCAAGTAGTAGAAGGTGAAGAAAACAATTCAAATAAAATCGAAAACTTGGAATATATAGCAACTGACAGTCTGGGAAACAAATATATTATAAAAGCTGACAGTGGCTATCTTAATAAAGAAGATCAAAAATTAATAATGATGTCTAAAGTTTCAGCAGAAATAGTTTTTTCTAATGCTGAAGAAATATACATTTTATCAGACACAGCAATTTATAATAGTCAAAATTTTGATACAAATTTTAGTAATAATTTAAACATTACCTACGGACAGCATATAATAAATTGTGACGAGGCAAAGCTTATGTTTAGTAAAAACATGGCTATACTATATGATAATATTATTTACAATAATATTAATACAGAATTGTATGCTGATAAAATGGAAATTGACTTAATTACAAAAGACTCTAAAATTTATATGAAAGATACTAATTCAAAAGTGAAAATAATTTACAAAGAATAATTATGGCAATAATCAAAAAGTTTAGAATAAAAAGTTTTAAAAAAAAAAAACCATTTGCATCTTTTAAAAAAATTTCATTATCTTTTGATAAAAGACAAATTTTAAATGACGTTAGTTTTGATATAAATTCTGGAGAAATTTTAGGCTTACTAGGACCTAATGGGGCAGGTAAAAGTACAATTTTTAACACATTAATTGGTTTAATAAGACCTAACTTTGGACAAGTAATATTCGAAAATATTGATGCTACTAATTACCCAATTTATTTACGAACTAGAAAATTTAAGATAGGTTATGTACCACAACATGGCGGTTATTTCCACGATCTAACACTGATTGAAAACCTACAAGCTATAGCTGAAATTTTAATAGAAGATACCGATCAAAGAATTATTAAGATAAATGAATTAATTTCAAAATTTGAACTTGATAATGTTCAGGAAGTAAAAGCAAAATTTTTGTCAGGTGGACAAAGACGAAAGCTTGTTATTTGTCTCGCTCTTCTAGGAAACCCAAAAATTTTACTTTGTGATGAAATATTTGCTGCTCTTGATGTTTTAACAATTCATATGTTAAAAGAAATTCTCGTTAATCTTCAAAAAGAAAATCCACAAATTTGTATAGTGATTTGTGAACATCAGGCTAGGGAACTTCTTTCTATAGTTGATAGGGCAATGATACTATCTAATTGTAGAATTATAGCACAAGGAACTCCTTCTGAATTAATGAACAACCAAAATGCTAAATCTGAATATTTTGGAGAATTTTTTAAGATTAATTAATAATTTAATTTTTAATGTCAAAAACAATACAAATTAATAAAAAAATTCCTTCATTTAATAAAAAGATTAATATTGATGGTGATAAAAGTCTCTCTATAAGATGGGCACTACTAGCATCTCAAGCATCTGGAAAGTCAAAAGCTTACAAAATTTTAAAATCAGAAGATGTTTTGAGCACATTAAATTGCCTTAAAAAATTAGGTGTAAAAATTAAGCTTAAAAAAGAATATTGTGAAATTATTGGAAGAGGACTAAATGGTTATAATTATAAAAACAATATATCATTAAACATTGGCAATTCTGGAACCTTAGCAAGATTAATACTTGGATTGTTAGTTCATTCTAAAAAAAAGATAAAATTAATCGGTGATAAAAGTGCATCTAAAAGAGATTTTTCAAGAGTAATACATCCATTAAAAAAATTTGGTGCTAAATTTTATGCAAATAAAAAAAGTACATTGCCATTATCTATAATAGGGTCAGAGTCTGCGAAACCTATAAATTATTTCGAGTTTAGAGGCTCAGCTCAGTGTAAGAGTAGCGTAATGCTTGCAGCCCTTAATACACCTGGGGAGACCACTATAAAAGCTAAAAAGTCAAGAAATCATACTGAGCTGCTTTATAAATACCTTAAAGTTCCAATAAAAATTAAAAAAACAAAAAAATTTGATTTTATAAAGATCAATGGAGTTAAAAAGATTGCACCTTTACAATACAGTGTGCCAGCAGATATTAGCTCCAGTGCTTTTTTCATAGTTTTAACCGCCTTATCTGAAAACTCAACATTAATAATTAAAAATGTAAATATTAATCCTTCAAGAATTGGCATAATCAAAATTTTAAAAAGGATGGGAGTTAATATATCTTTTAAAAATCTAAAAAAATATAAAGGAGAAAATGTTGCACATATTGTTATAAAAAGTTCAAAAAAAATAAATGCTATTGATTGTCCATCTTCATTAAATAGCAGCGCAATAGATGAATTTTTAATTATTTTTTTGGTTGCAGCAAAAGCAAATGGTATTTCTTTTTTTAAAGATTTATCTGAATTAAATCAAAAAGAAAGTCCTAGATTAAAATGGGGTTCTAAAATTTTAAATATGATGGGTATCAAGACAGAACTAACAAATAATTCAATTAAAATACATGGGCAACCAAATTTAAAAATATCAAAAAAAATTATAATTAAAAATTATTTAAAAGACCACAGAGTATTTATGATGAGTACAATTGCTGCCTTAACATGTGGTGGAAATTGGAAAATTTATGACAAAGACTCCATCAATACGTCTTTTCCTTCTTTTTTAAAAATAATAGAAGAAATTAAAAGATAATAACACAATATGAAAAAATATAAAAAGAAATGTTTACAGGTTGCAATTGACTCACCAGCTGCTGCGGGCGCTGGCACTCAAGCAAAACTGATCGCTAAACATTATAACCTCTTATATCTTGACTCAGGAAAGATTTTTCGTCTTATGGCTTATTTAAAGATTAAAAATATCAAAAAATTTAATTATTCATTTATTTCAAAGAAAATGAAGAAACTAAAGATGTCAGATTTAAGAAGTAGAAAGCTTGTTTCTGATGAAGTGGGAAGTATGGCCTCTATTATTGCAAAAAATATTAAAATAAGAAAACTTGCATATAATTTTCAGATGGAGTGTGCCTATAATCCACCAAAAAAATATAAAGGTTCTATTATTGATGGTAGGGATATAACTTACAAAATTATGCCAGAAGCTGATTTTAAATTCTTCATAACCGCAAGCGCAAAGACTAGGTCAATAAGAAGATATAAAGAACTAAAAACATTAAATAAAAAAATATCCCTTAAAGAAGTGCTAAAAAGTATCAAAAAGCGAGATAAAAGCGACTATAATAGAAAGGTTTCACCTTTAAAAAGAACAAAAGATCAATACTTGATATCTTCCGAAAATGAATCTAAAAGATCATGCTTTTTAAAAATTAAAAAAATTATGGATAGGAAAATTAAAACTTAATGGAAATCTACAAGAATCTTTCAGACCCTGCCTCAAAAGAATTCGAACAACTTCTAAATTCTCAATTTACAAAAACAGCAAACCTTGAAGAGGGTAAAATTATTACCGGAACTGTAAACAAAGTGACAGATAACTTTGTGTTCCTTGAAGTTCCAGGTTTAAAATCTGAACCAATTTTAGATATTAATGAATTAAAGAGTATGGGTATGCTAGATAAAGCAAAAATTGGTGAAAAAATTTCAGTTCTTCTTGAAAGACTTGAAGACAAAAAAGGTGAAGTATTAGTATCAGCCTCTAAAGCTCAAAAAATACAAGGATGGGATAAATTAGTTGAGGCTTACGAAAAGAATGAACCTATTATGGGCAAAATAACAGGACGTGTTAAAGGTGGTTGTATTGTAGAACATATTGAAACTGGATCTTTAATGTTTTTACCCGGATCTCAAATTTCAGATTCTCCCTTAAAAGATATTAGTCATTTGATGAATGAACCTCAAAAGTTTGCTTTAATCAAATTAGATAAAGTTAGGGGAAATGCTTGTGTTTCTAGAAGAGAAATAATTTCTTCGTTCAAAAAAGAAGATAAAATAAAAATAGTTGAAAAATTCAAAGTTGGGGATGTAATTAAAGGAGCAGAAGTAAAAGGTTACAGTTCATTCGGTTGCTTTTTTAATGTAAATGGTGAACTTGATGTTTTGGTTCATCTACAAGAAATTTCATATTCAAGAGTTAATCATCCCGACGAAGTTTTTAATATTGGTGAAAAACATGATTTACTAGTTATTTCAGTGGATAAAGAAAAACTACAAGTTGGTTGTTCAGTAAAACAACTTTCACCAGATCCTTTTGAACATATTTCAAATTACGAACTAAACAAAGAATATAAAGTAAAAGTTGTAAAGTTGATGGACTTTGGAGCATTCTGTGAATTAGAACCAGGATTATCAACTCTACTTCATTCAAGTGAATTAAGTTGGACTAAAAAAAATGTATCTGCAAAAAAAATGTTCAAAGTGGGTGATGAAATTAATTGTGTAATAACCGAAATAAATAAAGAGAAAAGAAGAGTTGCAATTTCACACCGTCTAACAACTGAAAACCCTTTCGAAGTCTTTGAAAAAAAACATCCTGTTGGATCAATGGTTGAAGGGAAAGTTGAAAGCAAAAATGAATATTCTATTTTTTTAAAAATTAATACTTTAGATATTGACGTTTTTCTTCACTGTAATGATCTTACATACCTAACAAATGTTGAAGAAGAACTAGCTAAATATAAGATAGGTGACAAATTAAAAGTTAAAGTTTTAGAAATAAAAGCAGTTGAACAAAAAATTAGAGTTGGCCTACGTCAAACTCAACCTGATCCTTTTGATTGGTTCAAGGATAAAAAAATTAAACAAGCTATTACAGTAAAAATCATCTCAACTGAAAACAAAGGTTTGGTTGTTAGACCTGAGGGATGTGAGATGGATTTTAACATAAAAAAGTCAGCTATTGCTATCAATGCAGCGGATGCTAGACCAGCTAGATTTACTGGTGGTGAAAGAATTGACTGTGCTATAGCCGAATTAGATTTAGAGAAAAGAAAAGCAACATTGAGTATAAAATTACTTGAAGAAATTGATAGAAAAGATGCTTTAGACAAATATGGTTCAGAAGGCTCTGGAAAAAACCTTCCTTTTTCATCATTATCTGAAGACTTAAAAAAGAAAAAAAAAGAAGACAAATAAAAATTGGCAATCGTAAAATCAAAACTTCTAAAGCAACTAGCAAATAATTGGCCAAATTTTTTACAAAAAGACCTAGAAAAGTTTATTGATATAATTTTAAAAGAAATCAAACAAACTATAAAAAGAGGAGAAAGAGTAGAGCTGCGTAAGTTTGGCATCTTTAATCCTAAAACTCAACGTGCGCGTATCAGTAGAAACCCTGCAACAGGAGAAAAAGTTAATACTCCTGAGAAAACCACTATAAACTTTAAAATGTCAAAAGAAATGTTTAAAAAATTAAATAATGAAAAATAAGAGTATCTTCTTAGCATGCGATCTATCAAGTCAAGAAGAAATATTGAATTTACTAGAACTGATACATGAAGATATTTCAGGGATTAAAATTGGACTACAATATATCACCCAAAGAAGTCCCAAGGATATAATTGAACTTTCAAAATTTGAAAAACCAATTTTTTACGATGGAAAATTTTTTGATATTAAGAATACACTTGTCGAGTCAATAAAATCTCTTGAGCCATTAAAAGTTAAATATGCAACTGTTCATCTTTTAAATGGACTAGATGCTCTTACGGCTGCAAATGAAGCAGCAAAAA
>JGI20158J14315_10002046_pt1 | contig 14288 bp, 10 predicted proteins | sample COG_08_FD_14315 | JGI IMG/M metagenome (IMG submission 14315)
TTCGAGCGCGTACTTCTGCGGGTACAGTCGTTTTTCACGAAATCGATAGAAAACGCGGGCAATTCTTCCTTCCTTTAACTTCTTCTCTTTTTGGGTACGAATAGATCTCTCTCGTATAAGAATGAAGCGAGCGTACATGCGCGTGATAATATATCTGGTGTTCTACCCTGCGTGATATTATGAGAGAGTTGTTCGTCAGTCTTCGAAATGGAATAGAATAATCGTCGAGATCTTACCCTAGCGGAGATCGTAGAGATCACGAGCGTTACGTGTTTTGATGCGTGAAACAAGTGGAAAACACGGCGAAGAAGTGGACGAAGAGGAAAGCAGTAGCAGTAGTAATAATACTCTGGGTGCAGCTGATTCGTTGTTGTTGTGCCTTTCCATCCTCCGCGAGAGAAAGAAAGAGAGAAAGAGAGAGAGAGATCAAAGAGATCTCAATCTCCTCTCTTCGCTGCTCTTTTCCTCCCAAGCGTCAAGAAAGTACCGACGAAAGAGATAAAAATCGGACCACAAACGTCTCTATTTTGTTAGGTTTGGACACCCTAAACGTTTTTTTGTCCTTCGGATTGCGTAAAAGGCTGAGAAGACGCACAAAAAGATATGCGCCAGGCGACGACTTTGACGACGAAAGCGGCTTCTTTGTCTTCCTTTTCTTCTTTGAAAAGCAGCGCCTTCATTAAGAGGAGTTTTGGTTTTGGTGGTTTTGGGAAAAGAAGTTCTCTCAATTTCAATACTGCGACGACGACGAGGAGGAAGGGATTCGGGACGCAACGCATCGTCATCGGAGACATCGTCGGTGCAAAGACAACGAGAAGAAGAACAACAACAACAAGAATAAGAACAACAAAAGCAGCTGCTGCTGCCGCGATGAGTAGTAGTAGTAACAATAATAAATACGCGCCAGGGGACGCGCTGACGAACGTGACCGTGTGCGTGACCGGTTCCAACCGCGGGATCGGGTTACAATTGGCGAAAGAGTTGCTCGAAAATGACAACACGGTTATAACCACCGCGCGAGATGTATCGAAAGCGAAGGATTTGTTGGAGTTGCAAAAGAAATACGGCGAAGGAAAAGTAAAAATAACCGAGCTTGATGTCGGGAATGAAAACAGTATTAAGGCGTGGGCGAGTCAGTTAGCCTTGGAGAAGATTAAATTGGACGTGGTGATAAACAACGCCGGGATTATCGGTACCGAACCCGGGTATAAAAAATGGACGTGGGACCTCGTCGATCAGAACGAGATGATGGAAGTCTTCAAGGTGAACTCTGTTGGCCCTCTCCTGGTGTCGCAACAACTGTTGAAACATAAAATTTTGAACCGCCCAGCGTTGATTGCAAACGTGACTTCAAAAGTAGGCAGCGTCGACGATAACGGGTCCGGGAAAGGGTACGCCTACCGAGCGTCCAAGGCGGCGCTGAACATAATCAACAAGAGCATGTCCATCGACTTGAAAGAAGAATTCGACGTGACGTGTATGTTATTGCATCCCGGGTGGGTGCAAACGGACATGACCGAAAAGAGAGGTCTGATTGAAACTCCAGAGTGTGCTAAAGGTCTGATTAAAGCCATGGAAGGTAAATACGGATCTTTGAATGGGCGCTGGTACGATTATAAAGGCGATGAGATCCCTTGGTAATACACAATTAATCCATTCAGTCTCTTTCCTTCATCTCGCTCATCTCATCTCTTGTTTTTTTCTGTGACTCAAAATAAAGGAAATTCGTCATCATTTTCTGCACTTTTTTCTGTACAAAAGACAACCACCGCACATTTTGTGTCGACGCGCGCGCGAGTGTTGTTGGCCTTGCTTGCGACGCTCTCCTCCAACTCGTCCTACTTAATACTAATCGCGTTTAGTTTTATCTCGTTCACGTAAAACGACGCGCACATCGAGGATCAAAAAGTCGCACAGGAGTGAGCAATCCGATTATTGTTTATTAAAATTATCTTATTCTAAACGACGGGAAATACGTGGCCATGAACGACCCGTCGTCGTCCTCGCATCAGAAACATCATCGAGGAGGAGGAGGAGGAGGAGGAGGAACTACCCCGGCGACAAATACTACAAATACTACAAATAATAACAAAATAACACCGACAGCGTCTCACGAAGATCTCGTCGCGCAGCTCGTTCGACAGTCCCCATCGGTCATGTTCAACAGTAACAGCAATAACTCGATCGCAAAGACGCCGAGTCAAGCGGAGTTTGAGCAGTTTTTTCAAGCGCACGCTCAGGCGCAAGCGCAAGCGATGATGGCGCAAGGGAACAAAACACCCTCTGGTGGCGGGGGCGGGATGACACAAAGTGGATCCGGGCAAGATTTTACAAACTTGAGCCCGACGGAGATGATGATGAATACGAATAATACGAACGTTGGGGGGTCCGCGGAACAACCGCCGAAAGGGATCCCGAAAGTCGCGTCGTTGGATATGTTGAGGACGATGTTTTTCCAATCCGGTATGGCGAATGGCGGAACCACGGGCGTTCCCGGGATGACGCCAGGGAACATGCTCGGGTTGATGCAAAATCCATACGGGGGGAGTAACCCGAATTTAGCGAATTTGGGGCAGCAGTTTATGCAAAATATGGCCAACACGACGACAGGGTTTACGCCACCGGGCGTGGGTGGAGCGGCGAACGGGGGTGCGCCGACGACCAGGACCGGCAAGCCGGGGAGACCGAGAGGGTCGACTAAGAACGGCAACGCGTCGACGACAGCTGCATTAAAATCGGCGGCAAAAGGAGCTGTACAAAAGCAAAACTCTAAGAGAGGTTCGATGAAAACGAACGACGGTTTAGAAGCGTTGGCGATGGCAACCGCGGCCTCGGATGCGAAGAATAGTAAAAAAGGAGCAGATGCTACAAACAACAAAAGAGCGGCGCCGGGCGCGACAACTTCAGGAAAAAATGAAACGAGTCCAAAGAAAGAGGACGATAGCAGCAACAAGAAGAGTAAAACTAGCAAAGATAAAGATACCGGGTCTGAGGAAGATAACACCGCGGAGCTCGTGAAGAAAAACAGCCACGTGCAACTGGGTGAAAACGAAGAGGACGACGACCCGGAGATGGCGGAAATCCGCCGACAAAGACGTATGTTGTCGAACAGAGAGTCCGCGAGACGTTCGAGAAGACGTAAGTTAGATCACGTGGCGCAATTAGAAGGTCAAATCGCGAGTTTACAACGAGAACAAGCGCTGTTACTCGAAAGATATCGCCAAAGCGAAGAAGCCAGAGAAACAGTGTTTCGCGAAAACTCTGTCCTGAAGAAAGAGCTGACGAAGAAAGGTGTGGACGTCAACGCGATGCTCGTGACATGCATGCGTGAAAGTGCAAGCGCAGAGAACTTAGCAAACAATTCGGCTGGAAACGCCGCCGCTATTGCTGCTGCCGTAGCCGCCGGGGCGAACACGTTCATGCCAAAACAAAGTTCCGGTAGTATTAGCAACTTCCTCATGTCCGCTGGGCCGAGTAACGTGAACTTAGCCGACGTAGGCGATGGTATGCTTCGCGTTCCGTCCATGCCGAGAGTTTCATCTGTCGGCGACTTAGTCAAACGAACGATATCTTCCGAGGCGTTGGCGAATTTCGAGCAACAACAAGCTGCCATCGCCGCGCAGATGGCTTCCAACGCCGCCGGTCTCATGGCTGGCGGCGGCGTGCCGCAAAACGGAGCGAGCAAAGACGGCGCCAGTCCTCGCGGTTTCGTGCCTTTTCGACCGACGTCGAGTTATCAAAACCTACTCGACGCCGCGAAGCTTGCCGAAAGTAACGAACGAGTAGAAAAGGAGAAGAAGAAGACCAACGGCGCCAAGAAGGGTGCTTCGAAGAAGTAAAGTATTCAAGGAGAAGCCTTATTATTAGTTTATATACATAGTAGTTTCTCTTCTCTGTATCTTCTCCCCAGAGGGATAGAAAAAGAAGAGAGAGAGAGAGAGATGAATGTATTTTATGTACAACAAATGAATGTAAAAGCGCTTAACTGGTTTCTCACTCAAAACGTAATATTCGTCTTTCGCGCGAGGAGCATTTTCGGTATATCGTGTTCCGCATCAACCGCGCGGCGGCGCTTCGTGTAATAATATATATATGCCGACAAGGAATGTCGTGATGAGTAGACTTTTAGATACTCAAAATCTATCTCGTTTTCCTCGAGCTTCTTCTTCTTCCGTCGCTTTTAAACGCCAAGTACGTTAAACTGACCAATTGCAAAGCGATGATAATCACGAACCCAGTCATATCGCCCCCGGCTTTTTTCATCCCAGCATTACCCGCGACCAGGAAATACAGCGTCGGCACGACCGTACACAGGAGCATTTTCATCAGTCTCTGATTGTTTTCACGAACCGCGATGACTTTCAAAATCGACACGAACACGTGGTTGATCCCCCACAATCCCCACATCATAGTTTGTGCATCCTTCCCTTGCGGGTTCATCAGTTGTAACATCTTTCCGTCGTCTAAAAGAGGTAAACCGTATAAAGGTGCGACAATATCTCTCCCGGCGGGTACGACGATAAACGCGGAGGAGAAGATGGCGATGTTTTTCATCAGTTTATCCATATTGTTCGTAGGTAAATGAATTGGAATTGCGTGTGTTCAAATGAGGTTTTAGGGGCGAATGTGACTTCACTTTCTCTCTTCCTCTTTCTCTCTCGGTCGATCAAATAAATGCCTTTAATGGCGGCTTCTTTGAAGGCTCCTTCTCCTCCTCCTCTGTCTCCTCCGACACAGGTTCGTTTTTTGTCGTCGTCGTCGTGTTGTTCTTGTCGTCGTTCTTTCCCGTCGTCGTCGTCGAGAAGTAATATCTTCTTTGGTCGAACTTTAACGGGGAAAACGAATGGAGAACGAGGACGAAGAGCGAAGAGTCGAGGTGGTGATGATGAGTTGAACGCGCTGGATATGCTTTTGCGAGGACGAGGAGAGGAAGCGACTATGTCTACTTCTTCGTCTGACGAGAACGAGGACGAGCAAAGCGCAGAGAAGAAGAAACCGATGACGACGAAACCGGTGGTGGTGGTTAGGGATATTACGGTCAATTTGGACGAAGAGACGGCGATAAACGTGTCCGTCCGAGTGGACTCGGCATCCTCTCGAGTCGTGCATTACTCTCAATATCCTCCGCTCGGAGTGATTGTAGAACCGACTCGAGACGGGGTGAAAATAACCGAAGTGACGGACGCGTCGTCGCCGTTTCGAGCGAACGACATAATCAGAGCAGTTTCAGGGATGATACCGACGATGAAGTATGGGCAAGGGAACTTACTATTAGGCGGTAATGGCAGACCTGGGTTTAAAAGAGTCATGTGTACCGTGCGCTCGGCGTTGGAGATTCGCGAAGAAGAAGAAGAAGAGGAAGACGAAGAAAGGCTGTTACGGTTGATAGATGTGGAATTCGAGACGTGTTTGAAAGCTATACAGAGTAACAGTAAAGCCGGTGACTACGAGGTTGTTTTAGTCGTCGAGAGACGCAAAGCGGCGGCGGAATGAAACGGATGAGTAGTAGTCGCGTAGAACTTAAGTAGTTGCATCAATTCTCGTTTTTGTGCGAGTGCTCGTGTAAGAATAAAAATTAGAAACCAACCATGCTCGCTAAACGCAGCTCGTTAATGTTCGCTTCATCCATACCACTTCCGCCGTATTTCGGTCGCATGTTTCGGAATTTTGCCAACTTTTCCCAAAAGTCGCTCTTACCCAGGCCGGCGACCGTGGCGTCGAACACTTCGCGGTCGTCCACCAACGCCAACAACATGCGAGTCGACCCAAACGCCTCCGAATTCAATTCAAACTTTTCCTTTTCCGCGTTGTCTAATCCCGCGACGTCTTTCTCTAAAGAACGCATGATATCGTCTATTAAATCTGGCGAGCATCGCAAACCGAGCATTCGTAACGCGATGGCTAATCTTAAACCTGGACTATCTACAGAGGACACGTCTTTACATTCCAACAGTTCCGGCACTTTCGCTTCCACCTCGCTCGCACCAAACACGTCTTTATAACACTTTTTAATCCCTTCGAAATGATCCGCACCGACCACGACAACCACAGAATTCGCGCTCTGTCCGTCCTCACTAGACACGCACTTACGAATGCAAGAGGTCATGATTTGATCGCGTTCGTCGATGATGTACTTTTGGAACGCGTCGTTCTCGGTTATAATCGAATCGCACTCCTGTCTCAGCTTATCACTTTCCGGCAACAACAACCTATAATTTCTCTCCGACTGTTTGCTAAACGCCTCGTCCAACTCCTCTAACGTTGGTTCAGTGACTAACCTCCCGTACGTGCTTCTTTTCGGTCTATCCGCAAAGACAATCTTCGCGTCCACGTACATCGCCGCGGCGTATACCAGCGGTTCCGCCGGCAACTGTTCTCGCATGGACATCCAAAAATCTCCCACCAACGCGTCCTTATCCACTTCTGATTTCATCTCCCCGGCCAATCGAGTCACAAACGTTAACGCTTCGTCCAACGTCGGATCTATCATCATCTGTTGCACGCCTTGCTCGAACGTGACCATGTTCCCGTGTTGCTCGCCGTGGCCCGCCGAGACGGCGGTTTCGCACACCACGAACTTCGGTTTCGATTTCATGATATATTCCGCCGCTTCGTACTCCTTTTGCGTGTGCGTGATGCCGAACAAGGACACTTTTTCGTCCAATCTTTCGCCAGTTTGGAAATTCTTTTCATTGTTATTCTCTTGTTGCTCAGCGGCGACACCAACTCCGCGACGACGACGACGATGGTGATGACTTTGTTGACGATGGGTTTTTCCCCGGTGGAAATGTGCAACGAGATGATTCTTCTTCTTCTTCTTCGTCCCAAGACTCGCTCTGACGATGAACCCTCCTCTCGAGTCAGAAAAAGAAGAAGCACTGCTGCTGAAAGACGTGCTCGTCGAATTGTTTTGAAGCGAAGGAAACGCGCGACAGAAGTTGTTTAGTGAGAGCGTCATTTTGATTTTTTGTGCGGCGGTTTTATCCAAAAACAACTTTATCATCAAAAACTCCTCTACTCCTAAACTATTATATAGACTATGTTAAAGTCCCCGATGAGCGTTGTTATTTCGTCAAAAGGCGGCTTTTCTTACCAGCGATGTGTCGATCCTCCCCCTCCTCTTTCGACGACGCGGATTTGCTCTTCTTCTTTATCTCATGTATCACATGTCCTTCTTACCGGTCCTGTCGCGATGTTCGGCGTACCAAACAGGAACTTTCACGTGACTCGTCGTCGTGAACGTCTTCCCGGCTTCCCCGCCCATCATGTCGTTACTTTTCGGTACCTGGTTTCCTCCTCCTTTGGAAGAACTTTTCTTCGCCTGCTCTATGTCTCGTTTCAACTGTTCTGCTTTCTGTTCTTTCTTCGCCTTGGACGCGTCGCGTCTCGCTTTCGATTTTTTGTTCGATTGTTGCTTGTTTCGAGGTAACACGTTCGTCGAATTCTTCGTTGATGAATTCACGGATCTCTTAGTAATGTTCTCTACGTTGAACGCGGGTCCACCTTTCTTCTTCGTCGTTTTCTTCTTTTCCTTCCCTGTTCCATCTTTCTTCTTTTTGAGCACCCACCACGCCGCGCCGACAACAACCAAAGCGAGCGCTTGTAGGGAAAAGCTTTCATTTTCATCGGCGGAAATCTTCTTCTTTAACTTCTTCTTTGTCGTCGTTTTCGTCGCCATCTTTTCGCGCACAAAAAAAGAAAGAGCTTATCGTATATCAGAGAGCAGCGAGAGATTCTATGTCTCCGTCTTTCTTCTTCTTCTTCTTCTTCTTAAACGAGAGAGAGGCAAACAAAGTCTCTCAAGAGTTGTTGTTTTGTCTGGGATTTTTTATCCAAGGAGAAAAATCAAAACCAATATTTAGGGTTTAAAATTTTGAGTAAGAATTACGTACTCATAAGTCCGTAACTCTTACTCAAATTTGACTCTGTGAGTGCTTATTTCTTACTCGTACGTCTGCACGTCTTACTCACGATTTGCTCCATTTTTACCTCATTGTTTTACGAGTTTCAACGACGTTGAAACAGCAGAGAGAGGCAACACAAATTGAGAGAACAGATGATGAAGAAAAAAGGAGGAGTAGGTTTTAAAGCGGTGTCCTTGAACGACTCTTTCGAAGAGGAGGAGGATTTAGAAGAAGAAGCGTCTCCTTTTCCTCCTCCTCCTGGAACCAAAAGGAACGACGACGTGAACGAAAAAGAAGAAGAAGAAACATTCGCGACGCCAATGACGACGTTTAAAATAAAAACGGGATCTGATGATGCGACTGCTGCAAACGACGTAAACGGCTTAACTTCGGAAGAACGAGGAGGAGTTTCGGCAAAAACAAACGTCGCGAGTGGTGGTAATGGTGGTAATGGTGGTTTTGGCAGCAACGACTCGTCGCCGACGACTTTAATTGCGAACGAATCGAGAGATACGATTTCAGAGTTGAGAAACAACATCAATGCGTCGTCTCCGACGAAGAAGAACAATACTAATTTCTTGTACAACAATAATCACCAGCAGCAGTATAATCATCATCAAAACAGAAACGAAAAAGACAATAACGAGAGCGACGTGTACCACGTGCACAACCGGTCGATAAGCGCGACGAGTATGGATGGGTTAATTTCCCGGTTAGACGAGGAAAGCGGGAACGGAGGAGTCGGCGAGAGGACGAACGATTCGCGATTCAACGAATTCTCGGACGGCGGCGGACGACGGAGAGAAGACGGTAGCAGTAGTAGTAGCAACGCGATTGTTCGAGCGTGTTCGAAAGCGTTAGATATTCCGTGGTGTTTCGGAGAGTCGAGGAAAACGAGGAAAAACGTGGTATCGATATCGATTGTATTGTTGTTGATTTTGTTCGCCGCGATTCCGTTGCGACATTGGCAGCACATGTCGTGATGAAGAAAGAGTTTTACGCCGCGTTTTAGAGATAGTATATGTAGTGGTTTTTAGGAATATGTCAGCGTTTAATTACAGGTACAAATTACAACAGCTTTTTTGATATACATTGCGAAAGCGTTTTCTTTCGCGCTTTAAAGTCTTTCTCTCTCTTTCTCTCAAATCTATTCGCGCTGCTCAAAAGTTTCTTCCGAAATCCGGAATATCTGGCGGCCCGATGTAATCGATCCTCGGTCCCATCCCCGGATGTAACGGCTGCCTCGGAAACGACGGCGGCCCTCTGCTGCTAAACGGATCGTTTCTGTCCGGATACCCTCCTCCGAGTATTTCGTTTTGTCGTTGTTGTTCTTGAAGTCGTCGTCGTTCGAGGTCCAAGCGTTCCCACTCCTTGCACTTCAAACACTCCTTCTCTTTCGCAGGCTCGACCATCCCGCGGTGGTTTAATATCTTCTCCTTTACCATTTGATTCACGATATCCTCCCCGAGCTTTCGAACGGATTCTTCTTTGATGGTCACCAACAGCGTCTTTATCTCGTCTTCTTCTTCTTCTTCTATATCTCTTTCTGTTTCAAACGCAAACGTAACACTCAAAGTGTGTTTACCCACTCTCGTCGAGCGCACGTCGACGAGAGTGCTCAATTCTCCATCATCGGAAAAATCGAATCGGTACGTAGCGCTACTCTCACTGCTAATATCACCGCTTTTGCTGCTCGCCCACGGCGGCAACAAAACGTCCACGTCGTCGTCCACAATCTGATTCGTTTCCCTAACGAGAACCCATCCGTTGGCTAAAAGGAACGAGTGCACAAAAACCATGGCCAAAAGATCATTTTGCGTTTGACTTAAACTCCCTCGTCCCAAAAGTGCAACAGTCATTCGCGCGAGGGCGAACGTGGACGCTCGCGCGGGGACTACCGGAGGAGGACAATCGTCTCTCATGATGATGTGTTTGTGTGTCAATTTGTGATGTTATCTCTCGATATAGAAAAATGTGAGATGTTGGTTAAGCGATATACATAGAACACTCGAGACAAAAAGAGGCAAAACAAACTTTGAATACTCTCTTATTCTTTTTCTTGTCTCTGTCTTCTCACTTTTTGTGTTGTTGTTGTTGTTGTTGTGTGATGATGGCACACACAGACAGTAGCCGTGCATCGTTTCGTATGCGTAAATATAGCAAAATCGTAATCGAACAATTAATTCTCTCTCTCTCTTAAAGGTCTTCTAAATCGGTCGGCTGCTCTCTCTCTTCTCTCTCTCCCAAAACGTTTCCTAATAATCGGAGCGAATAATTGAACGTCTTCGATCTTCGTTGTCGAATCATCGGTTTGATGACGTTATTCGCTCTAATTCCAAATCTTAGTACAGTGGTGATAACAAGAGTCTCTCTCTTATTATTTCCGGAACCCCATCAACCTCCCCGCGCTATTCTCCACCGCTAAGAACATCCCGCACATCCCTCCACAAATCATCGCCGTGATCGCGGTTGGTTTTTTCAGGCAATATGAACTGGTGTTGATTGTTTTCGCCCCTGCCCACATGCCGAACGGGTACGACGCTATTGGAAACGCGATCGCGGTCGCCCAATCTTGCGTGTTGAAGTTTGCGATGCATTTCGAGATGGATGGATGTTTGTCCGTCACCGGGTACTCGGGTTGGTCCGTTATCACGCCCATTATTCGTGGTACTTTTTTGTATCTACCTACTCTTCCTCTTAAACTCTCTCTTTCTCTCTCTCTCTCTCTCTGCTAAAGTAGTACGAAGAGTCGCGCTCTTTGTTGTTGTTGTTGTTATTCTTCTTGCGCTCGAAAGAGTGAAGTTACGAATCCAATGTCCTGCACAAAAACGGGTAGAAGAACGCGAAGAAGAAGAAAAGATGCCGCAAGGTATGGGTCAAGACGCGTCCTCGCCGCCGAGGTTCGTGGAGGAGTTGGACGAAAGCGCGAAGAAAGAGAAGAGACATCATCGAGGAGGACGAGAACAACGTAAAGCGACGGGGAAAAGGAGTCGGAGATACACTTGGTGGAATGGAAACGATGATGGTTCCCCGGGGAAACGTGATTCAAAAATCATCAATAAAGAGGACGACGATTTGATGTTGAAAGAGATAAAGACGAAAGAAGACGAAGAAATAGACGAAACGATGAAGACGAGGACGACGTCGGATACGACGAAAATGCTCGTTTCCGGCGGCGTCGCCGGCGCGTTTAGTAAATCGTGCACGGCACCTCTCGCTCGGTTAACCATTTTAAGACAGTTGCAAGGCACGAACGCGGTGCCGGGGTGGTCGAACAGCGTCGTCGCCAAGCAAGATTTAGGAATCGTGAAGAGTCTCAGGCACATCGTGAACACGGAAGGCGTTCGGGCGTTGTGGAAAGGGAACGGAGTGACGATTGCGCACAGATTACCGTATTCCGCGATTAATTTTTACACGTACGAAAACACGCTCGACTTTATCGAAAACGAAGTCGAGGGGAGGTGGAACGTGAAAGAGTATCAGGCGTGGGAGGTGACGAAAAGGTTGGCGGCCGGGGCGTTTGCCGGGTGTTTTTCGTGCACGATGACGTATCCTTTAGATTTGGTGAGGACGAGGTTAGCCGCGCAAGTGACGCCGACGATGGCGGAGACGAGCGCGAGCGGAGGAGGTGTCGCGTCGACGACAACAATAAACGGTGGGCAACAACATCCACACTATAAAGGGATTTTAAGGAGCATGAGAACGATTGTCAGCGAAGAAGGCGCAAGAGGTTTGTATCGCGGCTTACCGCCGACATTAGTCGGCGTCGGGCCGAACTTGGCGATAAACTTTGCCGCGTACGAAACTTTGCGGAACTATTTCGGCAACAACACCGGCGAGTTTGGAAAAGAGAATCCGATGTTTATCAGTTTAGCGTGCGGGTCAGCCTCGGCGGTCGTTTCGGCGTCGGCAACGTTCCCTTTAGATTTAGTGCGTAGACGCATGCAAATGCGCGATGCGACGAGAGGAGATACTTTCTTAGCCGTCTTCAAAAGAGTCATCCGGAAAGAAGGTTTTGTCGGTTTGTATCGCGGCATCTACCCGGAGTTTGCGAAAGTAGTACCGGGCGTTTCGATCACGTACGCGACGTACGAGTTATTGAAACGATTAGCAGGAGTGGACACGGGTAGAATGTAAAATTAGAACGATTAGAAGCTTAATAGTTTGTTAATGATATATGTCTTATTATTTAAAATATAGATACTCGCTGTGTCTTTCTTTCTCAGTGTTTGTGTGTTTTTATGTGTGTGTGTGTCTCTCTCTCTCTCTTGCTTTAACATTGGTGGTGGTACAAATATTTCCTCACGTGCACAGCATTAAGTTATAATACGGCGGTTCTGGCGCGAAACGACGAATGATTTCGTTCACCAACACGTCTTTTGGAATATCGCTCAAGGTTGTGATACGAGCAGTAACACTCGCGGAAGCTGGCGGCGACGAATACATCGATGCCTCCGTTTGTTGTTCGTTCGTTGCTTTTTTGTCTTCTTCTTCCTCTTTTTCTTCCTCTTCTTCTCGTTTCGCGTGCGCGAAAGTCCACACGCGCAGAGTTTCCCTAACAGCCGACTGGAACGCGTTGCTCTGGTAACATTTCAAAATTTTGTTCGTTCTCGGACTCCAATTCGTCACAGTCTTCGGGTACGTGATTGAAAACACCTCCGCGCTCGATCTTCCTCCAGACGAAGGCGCCATGTCCCCTTCGTCGTCGCCAGAATCTTCTTCCGAATCCATCGTTTCCGGTGGTGGATAAAACACCGGACTATCCCGAATCACCAACCTTTCTGGCAGCTCTCTTCTTTCTCCTTCTTCTTCTTCTTCTCCTCTTCCTCTTCCTCCTACCTCCTCGTCCTCCCCGTCGTCCGAATGTTCTTCTTCTCTCGAAGACGCCGTTTTAAACGTCCAAGGGTGCGTCAAATACGTCTGCTGTCGATGTCTTTGCCCAGGTTTTAACAGCTTATACGGTTGGTGGTTGCCATCGTAATCAATCCACAGCATTCGAACGTTCTCGTTCGTCCTGTTTTTATGTGATGAGAGGAGAAATGAGTGTGATATAAAAGCAAACATATATGCGCGTGAGTATGACAAGACAGAGACAAGACAACTGGATAAAACGCCTAAAGAGACAAAAAGACGAAAAACAATTTCTCTCTGTGATCATGAATATCATCTGCATCAAACGTACCCGTTCTCGAACCAGACGTGACAGCTTCGCTCCGATCGACCCGATCTTATGTTGTTATATTTAGTGTTCTCTTCGTCGTCGTCTTCAAACATCGGATCGATTCGGTGCGGAAACAACCACATCGTTTCGTCTCTGCTCAGACGATGACATTGACGCGACGGTGGAGTTGTTTCAGTTTCGCGAGAAAAAGATGCGCGCAGAAAACGACGACGTCGAAAACCCCGACGAGAATTGTTGGTGGTGTTGTTGGTGGTCGTTTTCGTAAACAACACTTTCAACGGGTGCAAAAGGAAAGAGAGAACGACGAGGAACGCCGCGCGCATTAGTAGGATTGCTTTATGATGTTGCGCGAAGTATGACGAAATTTCGAGATGACATGCGATAATACGCGCGCGTTTTCTCTCTCCTTTTTTAACGTCTGTTCTAACTCATCCACTACCTCCTAATAATTATTTATCTAACGACTATTATCTGTTGTTATCGGCTAACAGCTTTCTCCAGTGCGAGCGAGCGGACCACGTGTGATTTAAATCGCCCTCGCTTCGATGAAACTCTTCCTCGGTTAACACCACCCCGGCGGTCCAATCGACCATTTCCGGCGCGGTCGGATGCGAGATGCGATATTCAGCGGAATATTCGCCTTTCATGTTCACGTGAACGTGAATAGGATCGTGTTGATATTTCAACCAACAGTCTTGGTATTTAAACTCCCCAGCCGCCGGCGCGAAACAGCCCTGTTCTTTCGGACAATACACCCAAACGTTGCACGGATAATAATTCGGCGCTTTCGGAACGTAGTCTTTGCACGATTGACAACACCGGCCGGCGTCTGGCTGTTTATTTTGGTTCCCCCAAACGTTGGCGTAGCCGTCGTAATCGGTGTGTTCGCTCGTAAAACACGACTCGTGTTTCTTCAACTCGTTTCTCGCTTTGTTCCTCTCTAAATCGTGCGCGAACAACCACTTGATCTGAGGGCCGCAGCAGTTTTCGTTCCCAATCGCTCGCAACACTTTTTCCGCTTTTTCCTTCGGGAACCCGGCTTGGATGAGACCGTTCACGTTCTTCTCGTCCGGTTCGTACGTTTTTTCTATAACCGGCGTGACGCCAGAGTTGGAACTCATCACCGAAATCCCGAGCTGCGCGTCCGATGTAAAAAACGACTCAGAAAGCGCGAGCGAAAACAAAAACAAAAACAAAGCTTT
>JGI20158J14315_10002049_pt1 | contig 14274 bp, 14 predicted proteins | sample COG_08_FD_14315 | JGI IMG/M metagenome (IMG submission 14315)
GGTTGTTTTTGCCTCTTCTGGTCGCATTTACCGCAACATTAGTTCTGTATGGACTCCTGTTGAATTGGTTGCTTCTACCAAATCCATTGACTCTAGCATAGTTGTAAGGTCCGTAAAATGCCACTGGGTTTTGAAAACCCCATCCGTTCCATCCCCATCTGTTCCAACTGTTCCAGCCCATATTGTTCCAATTGTTAAAGCCCCAGCCCCATTGATCAAATCCCCAAGGGTTCATGCCCCATTGGTTAAATCTCCAGTTTCTCCAAGGGCGAAATCTTATGTTACTCATATTGGCAAAAGAGGAGAAATAAAGCCCTTGCATGCCCATAGGAACTATCCCTGGATTGCCAAAAAATGGATCTCCTGGATAAAAATGATCAAACCAAGGATTGTTGTGAATTTGAATGGTCACTGCAGACGGGCTGCTTCCCCAACCCGCTTGAGCATTATTTTGACCCGAAGACACTTGATTGTTTTGGGGTTGGTATCCCTGACTTTCGTCATAGTTTTCATTGTATTCTCCAGAATTGTATTGGTCTGCAGAAGTGAAATTGTCTTCTTCTAATAAGGAGGCGTAAGTGTTGGCGCGATCTGAAAAATAAGACCCAAATTCATTTGGGTTTTCGTTCACCAACGGAACAGCTGTTTCAGTAGCAGCCACTGTTCTTACTACTCCATTGGGATTGCTATAAATGCCATCTTGTGCATAATAAGATGCTTGGGTGAAACTTCCACATGAAGTCAAAAACAAGCTTACTGTTATTAGTAATCCTAAAGATCTAAAACCGGAAGTAAATGTTTGTGTTTTCATATGGCTATAATTTAATTGTTATGCTCTTTAAAAATAGTTAGTTTTGTGCCAAAGTGCCAGACTAGTAAAATGGTTTTAAAAGGCGTAGTACTGAGAATTATATACTAACTATAGGCTAAATTACAAGATTTGTGCCAAACTCTAAGTTATGAGTAAAAATTTAACCAAAAGAAGTGAAGACTACTCTAAGTGGTATAACGAATTAGTAGGAAAAGCAGACCTTGCAGAGAATTCTGGCGTNAGNGGTTGTATGGTNATAAAACCATACGGATATGCCATTTGGGAAAAAATGCAGGCCGCTTTAGANCATATGTTTAAAGAAACGGGCCATGAGAATGCCTATTTCCCCCTGTTCATNCCCAAGTCATATTTTAGTAANGAGGCNAGCCATGTAGATGGTTTTGCTAAAGAATGTGCTGTAGTNACCCATTANAGGCTTAAAAATGCAGAAGATGGGAGTGGNGTAATTGTTGATCCTGATGCTAAATTAGAAGAAGAATTAATTGTCAGACCTACTTCAGANACCATCATTTGGGATACNTATAGAAAGTGGATACAATCNTATAGAGACCTTCCNTTGCTNATTAATCAGTGGGCCAATGTAGTTCGCTGGGAAATGAGAACGCGTTTGTTTTTGAGAACATCAGAGTTTTTGTGGCAAGAAGGACATACNGCTCATGCTACCAAAGAAGAGGCTATTGCTGAGGCTGAGCAAATGATGGAGGTGTACGCTACATTTGCACAGGAATTTATGGCGGTTCCTGTGATTAAAGGATTAAAAACGGAGTCTGAACGTTTTGCTGGTGCCTTAGAAACCTATTGTATTGAAGCCATGATGCAAGATGGAAAAGCATTACAGGCAGGTACGTCTCACTTTTTAGGACAAAATTTCGCCAAGGCTTTTGATGTGACCTACGCAACAAAAGAAGGAAAACAAGCGCATGTATGGGCCACTTCATGGGGAGTTTCTACCCGACTAATGGGTGCACTTATTATGACCCATTCAGACGACAACGGATTGGTATTACCCCCAAAATTAGCCCCCATACAAGTAGTTATTGTACCTATATATAAAGGTACAGACCAATTAGACGCTATAGCAGAAAAAGTAGCACCTTTAGTAAAGGCGCTTAAGTCTAAGGGAATTTCAGTGAAGTTTGACCAAAGAGATACACACAAGCCAGGATTTAAATTTAATGAATACGAACTCAAAGGGGTTCCTATTCGTTTGGCTATTGGACAAAGAGATTTAGACAACAATACGTTTGAAGTAGCCAGAAGAGACACCCTAACTAAGGAAACAGTCGCTTCAGACCATTTAGTGGAGCATGTAGAGCAGTTGTTAGCCGTTATTCAAGACAATCTATACCAACGTGCCCTTGAATTTAGAGACACCCACATTACCCCTGTAGACACTTTTGAAGAATTTAAAAAGGTCTTAAATGAAAAGGGTGGTTTTATTGCGGCGCATTGGGATGGCACTATAGCCACAGAAGCGAAGATAAAAGACGCTACAAAGGCTTCCATTAGGTGTATTCCTATCGATGCAAAAGAAGAGCAAGGCCTGTGTATTCTTACGGGCAAGCCCTCTTCTAAAAGGGTCTTATTTGCAAAGGCCTATTAAAAAAAGAAAAAATTGTAGCGGACTCTTGCAATAGTGAAAAATAGTTGTATTTTTGCATCCGCAATTGCGCAAACTAATGGTCCGTTCGTCTAGGGGTTAGGACGCCAGGTTTTCATCCTGGTAACAGGGGTTCGATTCCCCTACGGACTACAAATTTTATCCGCAGCAGTTGCTGCAAACCGGTCCGTTCGTCTAGGGGTTAGGACGCCAGGTTTTCATCCTGGTAACAGGGGTTCGATTCCCCTACGGACTACAAAAGCGAATGGTAACATTCATAACAATTACAAATTAAAACTATGGCTAATCACAAGTCTGCATTAAAGAGAATTAGAAGAAACGAGGCGGTGCGTTTACGTAACAAGTACCAGCACAAGACCATGCGTAACGCCCTTAAGAAATTACGTTTAGAAGAAGATAAGAAAGCAGCTTTAGAGATGCTTCCATCTGTAATTTCTATGATTGATAAGTTGGCGAAACGCAATATCATTCATTCTAACAAAGCTTCTAACTTGAAGAGTAAGTTAACCAAACAAGTAGCAACTCTTTAAGTAGAGATCTCTTACTCGTTTTACCTTATACGCCTGTGGTATTTTTCAATACCACAGGCTTTTTTTGTGCCGTACTTAAGGGTGTCACAGGTAAAAAAAAACGCCGCGGAGAAATCCGCGGCGTTTTAATATATTTATCAGAAGTGATTATTGATTCATGGTCAATAAGAACTCCTCGTTGTTTTTAGTTTGTTTAAAGCGCTGCTCAATAAACTCCATGGCTTCAACAGGGTTCATGTCTGCAAGGTATTTGCGCATGATCCACATACGTTGCACTGTTTGCTCGTCTAATAAGAGGTCATCTCTACGTGTACTAGAAGAGGTAAGGTCAATGGCAGGGAAAATTCTTCTGTTAGATATTTTTCTATCTAATTGAAGTTCCATATTACCTGTTCCTTTGAACTCTTCAAAAATCACCTCGTCCATTTTAGATCCAGTCTCTGTTAAAGCAGTGGCTATAATAGTAAGAGAACCCCCATTTTCAATGTTTCTAGCGGCTCCGAAGAATCTTTTTGGTTTGTGTAGTGCGTTGGCGTCTACCCCTCCACTGAGCACCTTACCTGAGGCAGGTTGAACGGTATTGTAGGCTCTGGCTAATCTGGTGATTGAATCTAAAAGAATCACCACATCATGGCCACATTCTACCAATCGTTTCGCTTTTTCTAAAACAATATTAGCCACCCTTACATGTTCTGTGGCTTCCTTATCAAAAGTAGAAGCTATGACCTCTCCTTTTACATTTCGCTGCATGTCTGTCACTTCCTCAGGGCGTTCATCTATTAACAAGATAAGTTGGTACACCTCAGGATGATTGGCTGCAATTCCGTTAGCAATGTCTTTAAGAAGCATGGTCTTACCCGTTTTAGGTTGGGCTACAATCATTCCTCTTTGACCTTTACCTATAGGGCAAAATAAATCTATGATTCTATTGGATATATTACTCTGTCTTTCAGATAGTTTGAATTTTTCTTCTGGAAATAAAGGGGTCAAATGCTCAAAAGCTACACGGTCTCTAACGACTTGTGGGTCTTGACCATTAATTTTATTTACTTTGATGAGTGGGAAATACTTTTCACCTTCTTTTGGAGGTCTTACTTCTCCCAATACAGTATCTCCTGGCTTTAAACCGAACAGTCTTATCTGAGATTGAGATACGTATATATCATCTGGAGAAGATAGGTAGTTGTAATCAGAAGATCTCAAGAAACCATATCCATCCTGCATAATATCTAAAACCCCTTCAGAGGCAATGATACTGTCAAATTCATAGTCAGGATCCTTGTACCTATTCTTTAATTCTTTGTCGAAATTAAAGTTTTTTTCTGGACGGTTTTGATTGGGATTTTTTCTGTTTTGCTGTTTGGGCGCATGTTGGGGATGGTTCCTTTGCTCTGTAGATTTTTCAGTTGGTCTAGCCTCCCTGTTGTTCTGCTTGCCTTCTGGTCTTCTATTAGGGCGGTTGCTTTGAATCCTTCCGTTATTTTGCTCTTCAGCTTCTGGAGACTTTTTGTTTGGAGTTGCCTCGGGCTTGGTTCTCTCTGGTCTGGCCGTAGCTTCTGTAGTTTTATCTGATGATTGAGTCGCCACTTTAAAAGATACCTGATCGTTTTCCTCTTTAGGTTTCCTAGGCCTTGGATTTGGCTTTCTTCTAACTACTTCAGCATTTACAGACGCTTCTTTAGTGGTTTCAGTAACGGCTTCAGAATTGCTTTTAGATAAAACATCATCTGTTTTACCCTCAAGAACTGGAGTTGCTACAGCAACAACAGCCTTAGGGTTTGTAGCCTGAAGGTCTAAAATCTGATATACTAAATCTATTTTTTTTAAGGTTTTAAACTTAGGAACCTTTAATCCTTTTGCAATTTCCTGAAGCTCTGGAAGCTTCATGGTTTTTAGTTTTGAAATTTCAAACATTCAATAATATAAATAGGTGGATACTTGAGATAAGTAATTGTTGTAAATAATTGAAAATGGGAAAAAGAACTTCCCAGAGGTAAGTGTGATTATCTCTATAACTGAATCACATTACAATAATACAAATAAAAATTAATATTCTCTTTAAAACTTAAAAAAGACCACTATTTTTGTGACCAAACAAGAATGCATCTTATATGATACAAAGAATACAATCATTTTATTTATTTATAGTAGCTGCAGTAAATTTATTCGCTGTTTTTTTTGTGAATATCGTTGCTGAAGTGTCTGAAAACACTATCTTTACTTTAGCAAACGCCTTAAATAAAGGTACGTTCATCTTGTTTGTAACACTTACTTTAATAAGTGTTTTTTCCTATAAAAAGCGAATTAATCAGTTTGTAATGAACCGATTAAACATCATATTAAACTTTTTTTTACTAGGATTTTTCGTTTACCGATGGCTAAGTTTATCTGGAGAAAGTTTTCTTTCTGAGAAGGGTATTGGGATGTTTGTTCCTATTATTTCTATCGTTTTTTTATCTGTGGCCAATAAAGCCATAAAAAAGGACGAAGATCTCGTAAAATCTGTCGATCGTTTACGTTAAACCTAACATCTTAGTAGTATTAGTGCGTAAAACCCGGGCTTGTTACCCGGGTTTTTTTATGACTTTTTTCCCCTCAAACCCAATTCAATGACCTCTAAATCTTTTAAAGTACCTTGGTCAATAGAAAAACGCAGCATGGTTCTCATGTGGTGAAAGCCAGATACGCCGCAAGCTCCAGGATTTAGGTGCATGCATTGAATGGATTTATCCCACTGTACTTTTAATATATGTGAGTGCCCTGCAATAAATATTTGTGGGGCACTTTGTTTTATTTCAGCTCTAATACGTTGGTTGTATTTGCCTGGATAACCACCAATATGAGTGATCCACACTTTCATACCCTCACAGTCAAATTTTAAATCCAAGGGGAAGGTGCTTCTGGCTTTGTGGTCATCTATATTTCCGTAAACTGCCCTTAGGGGTTTTAAAGCAGCTATAGCATCTGTTACCGCCAAGTCCCCAATATCCCCAGCGTGCCATACCTCGTCTGCCTCGGACACAAAATGTAATATTCTCTCGTCTATATGTGAGTGGGTATCTGAAAGCAGTAAAATTTTTTTCATTTAAAGTAAATTCAAGTGGCTATACGGTATATTTGCACACAAAAGTAAGAGATTGCGTTGAGATATTTTGTACACTTTTCATATCTAGGAACAGACTACCACGGTTGGCAAAAGCAACCGAATGCCTCTAGTGTCCAAGAAAAAATGGAACAGGCATTTTCACTGTTATTGGCTACACCAATAGAATTAATGGGTGCGGGACGAACAGACGCTGGTGTACACGCTAAAAAGATGGTTGCTCATTTTGACACAGAATTAGGCTTTGACAAGCAAATCATCAAGGATAGGCTGAACGCCTTTCTAGCTGCAGATATTTCAATTGATCAGATATTGGCAGTTACCCAAGAAACCCATGCCCGTTTTACCGCTACCAGTAGGACTTATGAGTACATAGTGGTCAATCAAAAAGACCCCTTTCAACATCATGGAGCCCATTATGTATTTCAGCCCCTTGATATTCAATCAATGAATAAAGCGGCACAGATGTTATTGGGAGAAAAAGATTTTGAGTGTTTCTCAAAGTCCAATTCAGATGTACATACTTTTATTTGTGACATCACCCACGCAAAGTGGGTAGCTACAAAAGGACAATTGGTTTTTACCATAACAGCCAATCGATTTTTACGAAATATGGTTCGCGCAATTGTGGGAACTCTTTTAGAAATTGGTACAGGAAAGCGGCCAGTGACAGATATTCCACTTCTTCTAGAGACCAAGTCAAGAAGTAAGGCTGGGCCATCAGTGCCAGCGAAAGGTTTATATTTAACCCAGATAAATTACCCAGAAAACATTTATGTCTGATCATAAACAAAGCGGAAAAGCATTCGACAAAAAACTGTTTAAGCGATTGTTGCAATATACCAATCCTTACGCATTCACTTTTTATGGGGTAGCGTTTGCTGCAGTTGTACTTTCTGCATTTGCGGTATTGAGACCAGTTTTGGTAGGGGTTTTGGTAGATGAGGCCATTAAAATGGCCGATGCCGAAAAGCTCCTACACCTCACCCTCATATTACTTGCCGTATTAATAGGGGAGGTAATGAGCCAACTCACTTTTAACTATTTTGCCAATTGGCTTGGAGAGTCTGTCATTAGGGATGTAAGGGTGAAGCTATTTGATCATATGACGCATTTTAAAATGGCTTATTTTGACACATCTTCCATTGGGATATTGGTGACCAGAGCTGTAGCAGACATGCAGCGAATAGGTGAGATATTCTCTCAAGGATTTTTTGTTATTGTGTCAGATTTACTTAAAATGTTTGTAGTAGGTGGAGTGATGCTCTATTTAAATTGGAGGCTATCTTTAATCGTATTTGCCGTGCTGCCTATTATTTTATACGCAACAAGATTGTTTCAAAGGGCTATGAAAGGAGCCTTTACAGAGGTGAGGGCTCAGGTTGCACAACTGAATTCATTTGTTCAAGAGCGTATTTCTGGAATGAAAATAGTACAGCTTTTTAATAGGGCGTCTGCAGAGAAAAAAGCCTTTGAACAAATTAATGAGAAGCACACCAAAGCTTGGTTAAAGACCGTGTGGTATAACTCTGTTTTTTTTCCAGTAGCAGACATAGTTTCTTCTATTACAATAGGTATGATTGTATGGTACGGCGGCCTTCAAAATATTTCTGGTATTAGCGCCAATGAATACGGGACTATATTCACATTTATTTTGTTGTCAGAGATGCTTTTTAGGCCACTGAGACAAATAGCAGATAAGTTCAATACATTACAAATGGGGATGGTCGCTGCTGCAAGGGTATTTAAAATTTTAGATACCCAAGACCAAACAGAAACAGGGGGATCTATTGACTTAGCTCAAATGGAAGGCGCCATTGCTTTTGAAAATGTTGTTTTTGGTTACCTCCCAGAGGAAGCTGTACTCAAAGGGATTTCTTTTGAAGTTTCTAAAGGAGAAACACTTGCTATAGTAGGCGCAACTGGTGCTGGTAAGTCTACGATTATAAATCTATTAAATCGTTTTTATGGCATTCAATCTGGCCGTATTTCTATTGACGGCCATAACATTAATGCGTTGTCCCTAAAGGGACTTAGAAGTCATATTGCCGTTGTATTACAAGACGTGTTTCTCTTTGCGGACACTATTGAAAACAACATTTCTTTGGGAAATTCTGAAGTTAGTCTTTCCGAAATAGAAGCTGCGGCTAAAGAAATTGGCGTTCATGATTTTATTGAGAGCTTACCAGGAGGGTATCAGTTTAATGTAAAGGAACGCGGGGGAATGCTTTCGAGTGGCCAAAGGCAGCTAATTGCCTTTCTAAGGGCTTATGTGACCAAACCCTCTATATTGGTCTTAGATGAAGCCACTTCTTCTATAGACAGTGCCTCAGAGCAACTCATTCAAAAGGCTACAGATACCATTACAAAGGGAAGGACTTCCATAGTGATTGCACACAGATTAGCGACCATTCAAAAGGCCTCTAATATTCTGGTAATGGACGCAGGGGTGATTGTGGAACAAGGCACTCATGAGGCACTGCTCAAAAAAGGGGGTTATTACAAAAACCTTTATGAAGCGCAGTTTTTATCTGTAGCTGTAGTGGAATAATAAAGTTGTGAAAGCGCTTTAGGGAAAAGACTATTGGCTGAGGTCGCTGCGAAGCAGTTGTTCTAATTCTATGCTGTTCTTAAATAAAATAAACCCACCATTTTTAATATAAGAAATGGCTCCAGTCTCTTCAGACACCACCAATGCTAAGGCATCGGTTTTTTCAGTAATACCTACAGCAGCTCTGTGTCTGAGACCAAACCTAAGTGGAATGGTTCTTTCATCAGATACCGGTAATATGGCTCGAGTCGCTACAATATAATTGTTCTCTATAATTGCGGCTCCATCGTGAAGTGGACTGTTTTTATAGAAAATGCTTTCAATAATTGGTTGGCTCAATTCTATATTCATGCGATCTCCAGATTGTCTCACAAAATCCAAAGAGTTGTTTTTTTCAAATACCAATAGGGCCCCCGTTTTGGTTTGACTCATTTTTTCTAGCGCTGCTACTACTGCTTTAATATCAGTCTCCAGTGGCTGTAGGTCTTGCTTTAAAAATTTAAAGTGTTTTAAGTAGGAGCGTTTGTTGGCTAAATTAGTAGATCCTAACATGAGTAAAAACTTTCTGATCTCTTGTTGGAAAACAATGATCAGTGCAATGAGACCAATATTCATGAATCCTCCGATGATATTTGAAATCATTTTAATTTCAAGTAACTCTGTGAGTTTCCAAAGTCCCCACACCATCACTATACCAATAAAAATATTTATGGCAACGGTGCCTCTCACCAATTTATAAATATAAAAAAGCAATAAGGCCACCAAGAGAATATCTATGGCGTCAGTAATTTTAAATTCAAGAAAATTGAAAAATTCCAAAGGATACTTTTTTGTAAAAATAGCTAATTAGAATATAAATACCCTAGAGTTGGTTTGTTTTTTAAGCCTTTTGAAGGGCTTCATATAAAAGGATACATTCTTTAGCAGCGGCTACGTCGTGCACCCTTAACAGAGAACTTCCATTGAGGAGTGCTTGCATGTGAAGGGCAGTAGTACCGTTAAGGGCTTCTGCAGTTGCATTTAATGTTTTGTAAATCATGGATTTGCGACTCAGTCCGGTCAATACAGGAACACCAAAAGTGTTTAATAACTGACTTTCCCTGAGTAGTTCAAAGTTTTGCTGGGTGGTTTTAGCAAAGCCATAGCCTGGATCTATGATTATATCTGTGATTTGGTGTTTTTTAGCGCTGTCAATTTTCTGAGAAAAGTAGCTAAGGATTTCTTGTAAAAAGTGATCGTAATGGGTATGCTCTTGCATGTCTTTTGGGGTACTTCTCATATGCATCATCACATATGGCACCCCTAGTTTTCCTACAGTTGGAATCATCTCAGGGTCTAATTGTCCTGCAGATATGTCATTGATCATGGCAGCCCCTATTTCTACAGCGGCCTTTGCAATACCACTTCTAAAAGTGTCAATAGATAAAAGCGCGTCTGGAAACCGCTTTAGAATAGCTTGTAGTATGGGATACAGTCTTTTCTGCTCTTCTGCTTCAGAAACTTCTGCAGCGCCTGGTCTCGAGCTGTAAGCACCAATATCTATAAATGTAGCGCCCTGTGTGCACATTTTATCTACCTGGTCCAATACGGCTTTTTCTTCTTTATAGCGCCCTCCATCGTAAAAAGAATCTGGGGTAATATTGAGCACACCCATTATTTTTGGACTGTCTAAAAAAATTAAATTCCCCTTACAATTTAATGAAAAGGGAACTGTAGGACCAGAATTTGTGTTTTTTGCCATGAGATCTTAAGATTCAAAGGGATAGGGTTGTTGGGTTTAATTATTTGTGCGAAATTTACGCAAATTAACTAAAGACATGGCCAATACCTCGGACCAATATAATGCAGTGATTAAAATGTGTAGAGACCTCTTTGAAAAAAAGATGTCTGACTATGGTGCTGCATGGCGTATTTTAAGACTTCCTTCCTTGACGGATCAGCTATTTATAAAAGCGCAAAGGATCCGAGGGCTTCAACAAAACACAGAACAGAGGGTGGCAGAGGGTGAGATTTCTGAATTTATGGGCATCATTAATTATTCTGTCATGGCACTTGTACAAATGGAAAAAGGTACTGTGGAGCAGCCAGATATGGATGTGACCCAAGCCTTAGCAGCCTATGACAAGCAAATAGCACTGACCAAATCTCTTATGGAGGCAAAAAACCATGATTATGGAGAGGCTTGGAGAGATATGAGGGTGAGCTCACTTACAGACCTTATTCTACAAAAACTACTCAGGGTTAAGCAAATTGAAGACAATCAAGGTAAAACACTCGTCAGCGAAGGAATAGATGCTAATTATCAAGATATGCTTAATTATGCTGTCTTTGCATTGATTCATTTAGAATCTTAATAGATCATTTATGAAATATATCACGCATTTATCTAGAATCCTTGTAGGGGTTTTATTCTTAGTCAGCGGTTTTATAAAGCTGAATGATCCAGTGGGTTTTTCCTTTAAATTGGAAGAGTATTTTAGTCTAGGTGTTTTAGATTTACCTGTACTAATGCCATTTGCCCTTGCAATCGCTTTTTTTGTGGTTGTATTTGAAGTGCTTTTAGGGGTGTTTTTACTACTGGGTTATCAATTGAAATTCACCTTATGGAGTTTATTGTCCATGATTGTTTTCTTCACTTTTTTAACTTTTTACTCTGCCTATTTTAATAAAGTTACAGATTGCGGGTGTTTTGGAGACGCTATAAAATTAACCCCCTGGGAGTCTTTTACCAAAGACATTATTTTACTAATCTTGATTTTACTGCTTTTTTCAGGGAAAAAATATTTGAATATTTTACTACCAACCTCATGGACCAAGGGAGTGGTGGTTTTGAGTTTTTTAGGTGCTGTTTCCTTTGGTTTCTGGGTGTTGCAACACCTACCAGCCATAGATTTTAGACCCTATAAAATAGGCGTACATATCCCATCTGGAATGTCTGTCCCTGACAATGCACCTAAATCTATTTACGAATACCAATGGGTTTTTGAAGTCAATGGCGCAGAAAAAGTTATTACGACACAAAAGGAATATCCCAATGTAGACGGTACCTTTTTAAGAGTTACCACAGAAAAAATCCAAGAGGGTTATGTACCCCCTATACACGATTTTACCATAGAGCAGGAAGGGGTAGATCAGACAGAGTCATTAATGATGGTACCTAAGCTGGTGATGGTTGTGGCGTATGATTTAGCCAAAAGCAATCCCCAAGCTTTTGAAAAAGTAGCTCAAGCTACTTTAAAAGCCCACAATGCAGGTTATGAAGTGATTGGCATGTCTGCTTCTTCAGAAGCACAGGCAGCAGACGTGATAGAAAAATATGGGCTTGGTTTTGATTTTTATTTTACGGATCAAACTACCTTAAAAACAATAGTGCGTTCTAATCCTGCAATTTTAGTAGTAGAACATGGAACAATTACACAAAAGAGACATTATAATGACTTTGAATTATTAGAATTCAATACAACCAATTAACATAATTATGAGAAAGAAAATTGTAGCCGGAAACTGGAAAATGAATAATGATTTAAAAGCCACACAGCTTTTAATTGAGGATTTAAAAGGATTGACACTAGCGTCTGACGTTTCTGTTATGGTGGCACCTACCTTTGTAAACTTAACAGCTGCTTTAGATGCGGCGGCTACTACACCAATTGAAGTGATTGCACAAAACATGCATTTCGCAGATTCAGGTGCCTATACAGGAGAAATATCTGCAGACATGCTTAGTGCTGTAGGCATTAAAACTGTCATTTTAGGACACTCAGAGCGAAGAAGTTATTTTGGAGAAACTGATGAGATTTTAGCTAAGAAAGTAAAACAAGCCATTGACAAAGGTTTACAAGTCATGTTTTGTTTTGGAGAGGAATTGGCAGATAGAAAATCTGACAATCATTTTAATGTAGTGGAGGGTCAGCTTAAAAATGCTTTATTTGATTTACCTGCAGCTGCATGGTCACAAATTATTTTGGCCTATGAACCCGTTTGGGCGATTGGTACAGGGGAAACTGCTTCAGCAGACCAAGCACAAGAAATGCATGATTTCATAAGAAAAACCATTGCTATAGCGTACAATGATGCGATTGCTCAGGAAGTGTCTATCCTTTATGGAGGAAGCGTGAAACCTGCCAATGCGGTAGAGATTTTCTCTAAGCCAGATGTAGATGGCGGTCTAATTGGTGGAGCAGCGCTTGTTGCTTCAGATTTTGCTGCTATTGTGAACGCTTTCAACTAATTATGACCTTAGACTACACTGCTTGTCACTTTGAAGTGACTCCATTACAGCCCGCATCAGATTTGCTTATAGCGGAATTAGGCTCTTTGGGATTTGAAAGTTTTGAAGAAACGTCTACGGGAGTGATCGCATATATTAACACTGCTTTTTGGCGTCTTTCTTTGTTGGAGGGTTTAGCGGTTTATGATTATGAAGGTTTTTCTTTTTCATATACTCTAAAAGATATTCCTCAAGAAAATTGGAACGCTAATTGGGAAGCTAATTTTTCTCCAATACAGGTAGACAATCATTGTGTGGTCAGAGCACCTTTTCATGAGGCCCCAGACGTTACTTATGATATTGTTATTGAACCAAAGATGAGTTTTGGCACGGGACACCATGAGACTACCCACATGATGTTGGGTGCCATTTTACAGCTGGATTGTCAGGATAAGAAAGTCATGGATATGGGGAGTGGTACTGGTGTATTAGCGATCCTTACTGCCATGAAAGGTGCTACAGCGGTAGACGCCGTAGATATTGACCATTGGTGCTTTTTAAATGCCTTAGAGAATGTAGAAAGAAATAAGGTACCTTTCATTAACGTATATGAAGGAGATGTTTCTTTCTTAGGATCTCATGCATTAAAAGAAAAGTCATACGACATTTTTCTTGCCAACATTAACAGAAATATTTTGTTGAACGATATGGCAGTCTATAAGGATCATTTAGCCACAGGCGGATACCTTTTGTTGAGTGGTTTTTACGACCAAGATTTAGGCATGATCAAGGAGAAATGCGCTTCTTTAGGAATTGAATATCAAAGTCATACAGAGAAGAATGACTGGGTAGCGGCTGTTTTTAAATCTGTTTAATTTTTTATATTTTTAAGGTATGAAGGAACAACAGGAATCTTCTCAAGATACATTAGAGGCGGTTGAAAAGGATAGTGAACTCATTGTTTTTAATGATGAGGTAAACACTTTTAATCATGTCATTAATACTTTAATCAGGGTGTGCAAGCATTCAAATGAGCAAGCCCAGCAATGTACCCTAATTATTCACTTTAAAGGTAAGTGCACCGTTAAAACAGGTCCAATTGAAAAGTTAAAGTCTGCTTGTCAAGGCATTTTAGACGCAGGCATTCAGGCAGAGATTGTGTAGTAGTCAAGGAATTACTCACCCAATAAAAAAAGCCCCTTTTAAGGGGCTTTTTTTATATAATTAATTCACAATAATTCTATAGAGAATTGGTTTATTTACACAAGTAGGCCCAATCATTTTTGATAAATCCTCACTAGCTAGTGGGGTAATTTATCCCTGAGTAGTCCATATACAAAAGTACCTAAAAGCGCTGCTCCAATAACGACAAAGATGCTTATAGCACCTGTTCCCACCAGAACATACATGGGGCCAGGGCAGGCACC
>JGI20158J14315_10002054_pt1 | contig 14249 bp, 17 predicted proteins | sample COG_08_FD_14315 | JGI IMG/M metagenome (IMG submission 14315)
TACTATCTTTTTCTTGTCTTTATTGAGACTTACCACAATCCCATGGGCCATTTCACATGAATCATCATCAGCACATGATGACGACTTTTGCTCATGAGTCATCTCGCTATGCTCCATGTGCTCGTCTTGATGGTGGCCAGCTACAGCGCTGCACATAACCGATAATAGAAACAACCCCAGTAAAACATTTTTACTCAACACAGTCATAATTCACAGCCCTTTACTTAAAGTTTTTTTGGTCTAATCACCGCAATTATTAAAATGGATTTCAATCATATCTGAACATCAAAAAAACACAATAAACGTAACGGATTTAGAACTACATACATTTACTTTACGTTAGCATCATCAATCCAAAGTTAAACCATGGGAATCATCTTGAAGTGTCAACATCAAAACAAGACCTTCCCAACCCACTACATTAAAGCCCGAGAAATCAGAACAAATAAGAAGCATAAGATTCCCATCACCACTTTTTCAATAGGGCTTTCACATCTTTCCGGTAAAAATACCGAGAAGACTTTTCGTATCAGTACGACCGGCAGACAGAAAAACATCGCATAGCCCATAATTATAAAAGCGAGATATTTACCTTCAGCGAGAGCAGGGATCAGATTTTTATAGAGAAAATGCAGTTCAGGAACCAGCAACATAAGCCATCCTACGCCACCCATAAATGCCAGCAATTTCCACATATTATGTCGTAAGTTCATTAATTCACTCAGCACAGATCTTCAATAAAATATACAAAACCGGCTTAGCATAACAAGATCCCATCGGCAAACAACACTCTAGAACGGCACAACTCAATATTGCTGGGTTAATCGTTGATATTCATCGCACGCCCACTGATCTTCCATGTCGCATGCAAACCCAAAAAATATTAAGGCTTGATCTACATTTATGTCTACACCAATACCTCGCTCGTAAGCAGTCGCAATTTTCATGCACGCCTCAATCTCACCGAGCTCACAAGCATTTCTATAATACTCGGTACCAATACCGAAGTAATAAGCAAACGCCAAAGCATCACATGAAATTGCCACATTACCTCGACAGCCTTTTTCATAGAAGCCAATCGCTTTCACAAAATCTTGTCTCAAACCACTACCCTTGTAATATTCATGTCCAAGTGAATTACACGCTTGCGCCACACCAGAATCACAAAGCTTTAGGTACTCCTTCACCTCCTCTAGATAATCATGCCTCACGCTAACGCCGTCATAACGCGTGTATACCCAATTGATTCACACGCATTTTCCACGCCGCCATCACAGGCCTTTTTATAAAATTCGATCGCCTTGATGTAGTCCTGTTCAACACCATCACCTTTAGAATAGGTTTCTCCCACCTCGTAACAATCGGAACTATTACCTACAGCACACGAGTTGATAGCATGTCGGAGTTCCGCGCTCTGAGCGAGACACAGGTTGGCGAATAAGATTAAAGATAAATGAACTAACTTTCGCATTTACGCAACCTTACACTTAAAAAGTATTTTCCTGGCGGATTTTTTGATTTATCTCTACAAATCTAACCCAATTATGTTTCCCCCAGTTGTTCAGATAATAAAGAATTTCTTTCAGCTTGAATTATGGTCACTTACCCTAATTTTACTTTTCCGCTGCGAATAAAATGGTCTTTTAAATGGGCGAAAAGTTTCAGAAAGGATAGAATGCCTTTCCAACTCCCCACCTTTTGAATGCTGACGAATGCCCTTAATCAGACTTGACAAGATATCGCTTAATTTTGGTACACATATTCTCTTAGATGATGTCAATTTTGAGATTAAGCGTGGATCACGTATCGGATTGCTCGGTAGAAATGGTGCGGGGAAAACAACGTTAATGAAACTGGTCGCCGGCGTCATCTATCCAGATGGGGGCGAACGGTGGATTCGACCAGGAGTAAAAGTAGCATGGCTAGAACAGAGCCTCCCCAATGCGGACGAGCAAACAGTCTACGACTTTGTAGCTGATGGCCTTGCAGAGGTTGGTGCGCTCCTCAAACGCTATCACCACCTTACTTTAGATTATGACACCGGTAGGAGCGCGGAATTAGAGCTTGTACAAGCAGAGCTCGAATCGAAAGATGGCTGGAGCCTTAGCCAGAAAGTCGACACTGTGATCACCCAGCTTGAACTACCTCAGGATAAACGCATGTCGGAACTCTCTGGTGGCTGGCGTAAACGAGTCGCACTCGCTCGAGCCCTTGTCCGTGAGCCTGATCTACTTCTATTAGATGAGCCGACAAATCACCTTGATATTCCAGCTATAGAATGGTTAGAAAGGCAGCTATTGGATTACCGCGGGGCGCTAATGCTGATCACCCACGACCGCAGCTTCTTACAAAACGTATCCAACAAAATTGTTGAACTAGACCGCGGTACACTCTATCAGTTTGACGGAGGTTTCAATCGCTTTCTCCGTTATCGTGCAGAGCAGGCCGCCGCTGAAGAGAGTCTCAACAAATTGTTCGATAAAAAACTTGCCGAAGAGGAGGTATGGATACGTCAAGGAATCAAAGCGCGCCGTACTAGGAATGAAGGGAGAGTGAGAGCACTCGAATCCATGCGCAAAGAACGAAGTGAGAGAAGAGAGCGCTACGGCAAAGCAAATATCAAACTTGATATCGCAGAGCGCTCTGGAAAAATTGTGGCCGAATTAAAAAACATCAGTCACAGCTTTGGAGATACACGAATCATCGACGACTTTTCCTCCTCCATTATGCGGGGTGACCGCATCGGCATTATCGGCGCAAATGGTGCAGGAAAATCGACACTCATCAAAATAATACTCGGTCAGATCGTTCCAACAGCAGGCGAAATTAAGCTCGGCACTAAACTCGAGGTAGCATATTTCGATCAGCTACGCGAACATTTGGATATGGAAAAAAATCTCATCGATAATGTCTGCGGTGGGCAGGAGTTTATTGAGATCGATGGCAAACGAAAACATGCCATCAGCTATCTTGGCGATTTTCTTTTCACACCAGACAGAGTAAGAACACCGGCAAAGGCATTATCTGGCGGAGAACAGAATCGAGCCATCCTTGCCAAAGTTTTCAGTAAGCCAGCCAATGTTCTTGTTCTAGATGAACCAACTAACGACTTAGATATCGAAACGCTGGAGTTACTTGAAGACATCCTTTCTAACTTCAAAGGAACAGTTTTTTTAGTCAGTCATGATCGAAAATTTATGGACAATGTTGTCACCTCAGTCATGGTTTTTGAGAGTGATGGCATTGTGGAAGAATATGTAGGTGGCTATAGCGACTGGGTGCAACATGGAGGCAAGTTGCTAGACGTTGACGTTCAATCACAGACCCCGAATAATAAGCGTAAAACAAAACCTCCGCCTAAAGGTAAAAAAGACGCAAGCCAATCGCTATCCTTTAAAGAAAAAAGAGCAATCGAACAGGCACTCGCCCTCATCGAGACACTGGAAATGGAACAAGCCGCTCTGGATTCACTAATCTCTGACCCAGGGTTTTATACCTCTGGGAGCCACAAGGTAGAAGAAACGCTTAAAAGAATCGCCTCTCTTAAACTTGAGCTGTCAGCTGCCTATGCCACTTGGGAAGCTGTGGAAAAAAGTTGACGACCATATGCTTTAAATACAAGACGCGTCATGCAGCAAGAAATAAACATCCTTATCGGATGCCAGTTATTGAACACTTTCGTTTATTGAGACGTTACCACTAGAACCCGCGCTGGATGATTACATTTGCAATAGCAGTTACATTCTTGATCATCTCACCCGGACCAGGCGTTTTATCTTTGGCCGGTGTGGGTGCCGCATTTGGGTGGCGACAAGGTCTTAAATACCTTGCTGGTTTATTTTTTGGTAACAACCTTGTATGTCTCGCTGTAATCTCTGGTCTTGCGACGATAATGCTCGCAGACCCAACTATCCGTACAGTATTATTAATCGCATCAACCGCGTATCTTTGCTATCTCGCAGTTAGGATCGCTTACGCAGGTTCTAAAATTGCTTTTATTCATATTCCTAGACCCGGTTTTACGACTGGCTTAGCGCTTCAGTTCATCAATCCAAAAGCGTATGCGGTCAACACGACACTCTTTAGTGGCTTCGCTTTTTATCCCCATAACTTATTCGCAGAGACTGCTCTAAAGCTAATAATTGTGAACCTTATTTGGATATTTCTGCACTTGGTATGGCTTTACGGTGGAGTAAAGGTCAATCGATTAGAACCATCGCGTCGCACCCAAAAGACTATAAATTTTTTTATGGCGATCTGTCTTTTGGCTGTAGCGATGCTCTCGGTTTGGTCAATGATACGCTAGCATCCCGCTCAAACATTCATAGAACTAAGGGGTAATACATAAAAAATAGGAAACATCTCGATTTTTTTCAACTGTTTTTTTGTTACAACATTCCAATATCTTTTCGCTACAAGATAAAAATAAAGCGGGAGCGTATATCAAAAAACTAACTTACTTACTCCCTGCTCCAATCACATCACCGCCTAGTGCTTTGAGAATCTATCGAGCGTAGTATCTCACCTAACCGCTCGTCTTTAGCTCTAACATTCAAAATTGCCGCATCAACAATCTTATCAGCATCACTCTCCGACATTAAACAATCCCGTAGGTCATGATGATCTCTCAGGTGAGATCGAAAATGGACTTTTGGTAGAATCACCGCTCATTTCCATGAATTAAGATATGGACCGACCCAAGAGACTATTTCGCCGTTATCCATGCCCAATAAAAACACTAACCAAATTTGTTCAGCAAAGGATTTACTGGAATCATTCGAGCGCTCTCGGAAATATTCAGTCGATCTCACCGAAAATTTAAGTCCGGAAGATTGCCAAGCACAATCAATGGAGGATGCGAGTCCTGCAAAATGGCATTTGGCCCATACAACATGGTTTTATGAGGTCATGCTTCTTAAACCATTCGAACAAGCATTCTCTTTTTGGAATCCGCAGTTCGCAATCTTGTTCAATAGTTATTACAACGGATTAGGCGACAAGCATCCAAGAAATGAGCGGAGTCTATTAACACGACCTTCAATGTCAGAGGTACTGGATTGGCGTGAAAATATCAACGCTCGAGTAATCCAACTTGTGAGCAAAAATCCTGCGCAGAATTACTTTGGTTATTACAGCTCGGCGTCCAACATGAACAACAGCACCAGGAGTTGTTGTTGACTGACATTCATCATCTCTTTTCTAAAAATTTACTGCTGCCGGCCCTAGATCTAAACAACGATGAAACGATTTCAACGACTGATGAACTTCAGTGGATACAGGGCGTTAAGGGGTTAACTGATGCCGGATACGAGGGGAAAGAGTTTCATTTTGATAACGAATCACCCAAACACTCTGTTCTCAACCAGGCACATTTAATAAGCAGTAGACTCATCAGCAATGGAGAGTGGCTTCAGTTTATCGAAGATGGTGGTTACCAAAACTTCACATGGTGGTTAGACGCAGGTTGGACCTGGCTTCAAGATGAAAATATTGATAGTCCACTATACTGGAGCAAGGATAAGAAAGGTCAGCGGCTGCGCTTCTCACTGAGTGGTCAGTCGCCGCTTGATATGAATGCACCGGTATCAAATATCAGCTACTTTGAAGCTGACGCATTCGCGCGCTGGGCTGGCAAAAACCTCANCGAATGTTCGGGTGCCCGATTACCCACAGAATTTGAGTGGGAAGCTTTTGCAAAATCAAAAGCGAGCTCTAGCCCTGATCTTTTTGGCAAAGTTTGGCAATGGACNAGCAGTAACTATACCGCCTACCCCGGATATAAGCCGTGGCAAGGCGTCGCCGGTGAATANAATGGAAAATTCATGGTTAGCCAAATGGTNCTTAGAGGTAGTTCTACTTATACCCCAAANGGACATTCCAGAATTACTTATCGTAATTTTTTTCCACCAAACGCACGTTGGCAAATGACAGGGTTGAGGCTTGCCAAAGATAATCCTTAAACTTTAATCTTATGTTGATCAGTAAGCCGTGCGACTTTCCAACTACATAACTAGTCGTTTCTAGATAATTTATTTGATCGTGACGATCAACTACGTGCGATAAATCAGGAACTTGCCCAACCTCTTAAGGCGCTGAACTTGGATAATGAGGCCTCCTGCGTGAGTTTTCAGTAATTAAGACTTCGCATTTTTAAAAAATTACGTTAATGTATAAGCAGAGATAACTCTTGCGCTCAGGAGCAAATTAACAATTTTTGTCATTTTAATAAGAGCATCGTAGGACACGGATAGTAGAGAAAAATTATTTTCCAAGGAGACGAAATGTCGGACACGATAAAGTACTTACTTCCAGAAAACGAGATCCCAAAATCTTGGTACAACCTAATGGCTGATTTGCCATCTCACCCGTCTCCACCGCTTCACCCTGGAACGAAACAACCAATAGGCCCTGATGATTTAGCCCCTCTATTTCCAATGGAAATAATCATGCAAGAGGTCTCCATGGAGCGAGAAATTGATATTCCCGACCCAGTCCGGCGTATTTATAAGCAATGGAGACCAGCTCCACTTTATCGGGCTCGAAATCTAGAAAAGATTTTAGATACTCCCGCAAAAATCTATTATAAATATGAGGGGGTGAGTCCGTCAGGCTCACACAAACCAAATACGGCTGTGCCGCAAGCCTTTTACAACGCTCAGGAGGGTGTTAAAAAAATAACGACTGAAACGGGCGCCGGACAATGGGGCTCTTCTCTCGCATATGCAGGGGCTTTATTTGGCATTGATGTTCAAGTATTTATGGTTAAGGTTTCATTTCAACATAAGCCTTATCGTAAGGCGTTAATGGAGAGTTTCGGAGCTCAATGCTTCGCTAGCCCTTCAGACATGACAAATTCTGGGCGAGCAATCTTAGAAAAAGATCCAGACAGCTCGGGCTCATTGGGTATTGCAATTTCTGAAGCCGTAGAAATTGCAGCGACGAATGACGATACAAAATATGCCCTTGGATCCGTTCTGAACCATGTGTTGATGCACCAGTCGATCGTTGGGCTAGAGTCAATTAAACAAATGGAAATGGCTGACGATTACCCCGATATCATTGTTGGGTGCACCGGAGGAGGCTCCAATTTTGCCGGTATAGCTTTTCCGTTTTTAGGACAAAAATTGCGCGGCGGCAGTGATATAGATATCGTAGCAGTCGAACCGGCAGCTTGCCCTTCTCTAACGAAAGGACAATATGCCTATGATTTTGGCGATACCGGCCAGATGACGCCACTTGTTAAAATGCACACGCTCGGTTCGTCTTTTATACCTCCTGCGTTTCACGCCGGAGGCCTTAGATATCACGGTATGGCGCCTCTGGTATCTCACATCAAGGACTTGGGATTAATTGATGCTGTTTCTTATACCCAGTTGGAAGTTTTCGAAGCAGGCGTCCAATTTGCGCGCGCAGAGGGAATTATTCCAGCGCCAGAAGCCAATCATGCAGTCAAGGGAGCAATTGTGGAAGCGCTCAAATGTAAGAAAGAAGGAAAGTCTAAAACTATTCTTTTTAACTTATGTGGACATGGGCACTTTGATATGCAAGCTTACACAGATTATTTTGCCGGAAAACTCACCGATATGAGTTATAACGAAGAAGAATTAGCAATGGCCCTATCCGGGTTACCCTCTGTTTAAAATGAGGACGGATATATAGGAACAATTCGTTCATTATTTTTCTCCGGCCAGTTCTGACATTGTTATCTCTTGAATATAGAATACATGTCAATCAGGTAATCACAGGATTAAAAATAGCGATTAGCTCATCGGAAGCGTCCATGGAATCTTTCTCAAAAGGAATAATGAGCGATTGTCTTGCGGTCTCGTCAGAAATAGAATTTAAAAGAAAATCGTTTTGATTCTCACGATTACCTCGGACATATATTTGTGTTATCAGTTCTTTTGAATTCGATGAGATCCTGAGGTGAATATGCGGCGCGCGCCCAGGGTAAGCTACTGGCTTTATCGTCCTAAAACGATACCGCCCCTCATCATCTGTGATCGCCTTACCATAGCCCTGAAAGAACGGATCTAGTCCACCTCCATCCCTCGGGTGATGGTATGCACCAAACGCGTCACACTGCCAAATTTCTATCAATGCTCTTGGAACAAAACCACCATTTTCGCTAAATACTTGACCACTTAAATTCACAATATGCCCTGATGCAGTGCCTTTTTTTCCTTCAACAAAAGTGAGATCTGCATTGCTATCGAGTGGCAATTTTATCGGGTAAAAGGGACCTAAACTCTGCGACGGTGTTACCCGAGCCTGAACGCCATTGGCCACAGAGCAAACGGCTAAGCCCGTAAGTTGGGATAAAAAATGTCGCTTCCTAAAATTTATCATATGAATACACGCCGTTATTAACAGGCCATCACTCAGGAACGATTAATTAAAAAGTCACAAGTTAAGCTAAGTAACGCTTCAACCGATGCGATCCCTAGCATTAATAAGAGAAACTATACCCCCAATTCAAGTCCCTTCGCTTGACCGACACGTAGATCAAGATTCCCATAGCGATCAAAAATACCTCAGTTTATAACGCGGTCCAATTGGTGAGCACTACCATGATAGACTGAAAGTATGTCGACAAACTTATCTGGAAAACGAGCCTTTATCACCGGTGCTGCTGGCGGTATAGGTCGCGAATTAGTGGGAGCTCTTCTAGAAGCTGGATGTTTTGTAGATGCTGCGGATATTGATAAACATGGGCTCGATGCACTACGTAACTTATATGACCAATCCAAACTAAATACGATGGTACTGGATATATCTAGTTCAGAAGCGTGCCAATTAGCTATAAATTCAACCGAGACCACAGATATTCTAATCAATAATGCTGGCGCTTCTATGGGTTTGATCCGAGAAAATCATTTAGACGAACTCGTCTCCATAGATGAACTGCTACCAGAGACTTGGGACCATTTCATTAACACTAATCTATCTGGCGCGTGGTACTTAACTCGAGCAGTCATTCCTCGAATGAAAAAAAAACAGTGGGGACGAATCATCAACGTTACCACCAGCTTCTTCACTATGTTAAGGCCAATGTTTCACCCATACGGCCCCGCAAAAGCAGCATTAGAGGCAATGTCCGCGGGCCATGCAGGTGAATTTGCTAGGCACGGGATAACCGTTAATGTCGTCGTTCCTGGTGGCCCCTGTGACACTCCGATGGTTCCTGCCGTGACTAATATCAAAAGAGAACTGTTGATCCCTCCTAGAGCAATGGTGGCACCCACTCTTTGGCTTTGCTCCAAGGATGCTGATGATGTAACTGGTAAACGATATGTTGCAGCTCATTGGGATACAAAAAAAAATATCTCCGAAGCGCGAGCTGCGTCTGAAGAGGAAGTTGCATGGCAACAATTATCAGGATCGCCAGTATGGCCAGGTGGAAAGCCTGATTAAATATATGGAGAGAAAATGTTAAGACTCAAAAATAAAGTCGCATTAATTACAGGCGGCGGTGGCGGTATTGGACGCGCTACTGCGGAACGCTTTGCACAAGAAGGAGCAAAAGTAATAATCGCAGAAATTGACCCAGAAGTTGGAGAAGCAGCAGCTGAATCTGCGCGCTCTTTCGGAAAAGACTCTGGTGGAGATGCGTATTTTATCCGAACTGATGTCAGCGACGAAGACAGCGTGAAGTCTGTAATTGCAAAGACCTTAGAAAGATTTAACCAGTTAAACATCCTACATAATAACGCCGGAGGTTCCACACTTAATGATGGCCCAGTGACAGACGCACCAATTGAGGAATTTTGGCGTTGCATTAAACTCGACTTATTTGGTACGTTTTTGTGTTCAAAATATGGGATTCCAGAAATAGCTCGGTCGGGTGGTGGATCAGTAATCAATATGGCGTCAAACGTTGCTTTAATGGCTCTTCCAGGGCGAGACTGTTACACCGCTGCGAAAGGCGGCGTAGCCTCTATGACGCGATCAATGGCAGCGGAGTATGCTGCTGACAAAATACGCGTCAATGCAATTGCGCCGTCAACTACGCTTTCTGATAGAGTCAAAAAACTCTTAGAAGCTAGCCCTGAAATCAAAGCAGTCTCGGAAACTCATCTTTTAGGACTCGGACTGCCAATTCATATCGCTGACCTAGCAGTCTATCTTGGCTCGGACGAATCTGCGATCACAACGGGACAAGTTATCCCCGTGGATAGTGGAGTAACCATCGTTTAACGTGAAAAAAATCTTATATATACTCACTCAGATAAATCAAGGGGAATACCAATGAAGGATAACGATAGATCAAAGAATTGGAAATTTACTCACTCACAAGCAGATCAAGCGAATTGGAAACCGGGATTAAGAGAGATATTTGATTATAGGGATCTTGGATTCATAGAGGCTACTGATGGCGACTATATTGCCCATATTATTAAGGCAAATGGGAAAAAACAAAGTGACGAAGTACAAGAGTGGCATCTTCACGAATGTTCATTCCAGTTCGTATTAGTTTTAAATGGCTCCGCTACTTTCGAATACGAGGGCGAAGGTGTACGCACTATAAAAAAAGGAGATGCTATAAACCAACGCCCCTGGATTGCTCACCGGGAGATTGAATGCTCTCCCGATTTCGAAGTACTGGAAATCGTCTCACCCGCAAACTTCAAAACACGAATCGTGTCTGAACCTGAACTCAAACATCAAGACGAAAACAAGTAGGAGACTCAGTCACGTTATTTGCTAAACACTTGCTCAGAGGTCGTTTTAATCAGAGTCGTATAAACGTTCGCTAGCACTTCCATTCAGGATCAATCTTGTCAAGTAGGCGGATGTAGGCAGGCCACTCTGGATGACGGACCGCAGCACCCGCCTGCGCGTCACCTCCTTCAAACTGATTACGAGTGTGTCGCATAATATCATCAGGAATAACGCTTATCTCCCCACCGGTTGCCATAGCCCGCAATTGAATTTCGGCATTACGAATAAATACACCGTGCCGGATAAAAGCCCACGCAACAGATGAGCCTGCCGTAATTAATCCGTGATTTTTAAGAACCAATGTATGATTCACTGCCCCCATGGATTTGCAAAGCTGTTCTTGTTCACCAACATCAAGAACAATCCCTGAAAAATCATGGTACCCAACACGTTCGAAGAGTTGACAGGCCTCCTGAACCATTGGAACGACCTCTACATTTAAGGCGGTCATGCTCTGGCTAAACGGCTCGTGAGTATGCATCACACAATGTAAATCATCCGGTCGAGCCCTATGTATCGCAGCATGAATCAGATAGCCCGCACGGTTGACCGGCCATCCATCATCATTACTGACCTTATTGCCATCCAAGTCAATTACAACAAGGTTTGAGGCGGTAATTTCATCGTAACGAAGTCCGAACGGATTGATCAGAAAAGTATCTGTGCCGGGAATACGTAAGGTAATATGGTTATAAACAACACTGGTCCAACCGTACATGTGCGTAAGTCTGTAACCCGCCGCTAGATCAACTCGCGCATGCCATTCATTATCACTCATACCCGAAGGAGTCTCTGGATATGATTGATGTAAGTCCTCTGCAGTTAACGTTAATGTCATAGTCTCTTCTTTTATTTCTTAAAAAATGGTGAATCCGTGAGGGATACTACCCTCTTAACTTGATATTGATTACGCTCACGATGATTACTACAACTTTTATTTAACCAAGGTGATGAGTCCACTACCCTATAAGCTAATACGCACATGCGCATGAGAAGTATTGGAAATATACATATTAGCCTATCCTCTTATTGGGTCACATGTTTGATAATAACAAACTTGAAGACAACATCCCCTAACTCAAGCGACAAAAAAATCAATAAACTAATTTGAAAATTTTATATTGCAATTCAATTGCTGGGCACACCAAAGACAACCCACTTCACATCAGACAGTAATCTTTGCAACTTCAACTAATATCACTCAGCACATGTATCTGAGCAATTCGCATAATCTTTGGAACTTAAAACTCTAAAATCAAAAGCAATAGCTTTGTAGCGTGTGATAATCAATTTACGCAATGAACCTGATTTAAATAAATATGCAAAAGTCATTCTCACCAGCATGCGAACGAAACCAAGATCCGATTTTGGCTTCAATTAACCCAATACTAAAAAATGCTGAACACGTGCTAGAAATAGGATCGGGCACAGGACAACACGCTGTACATTTCGCCAAAAACATGCCATGGGTCACATGGCAATGTAGTGATATTTTCAGCAATTTGCTCGGCATCCAGTCTTGGATTGATGATACGAATCTAGGTAACCTGCCAAAGCCTCTAGAGTTAGACGTTTCGATGAATACCGTAAACCAGCAATACGATGCCGTTTACTCTTGCAACACGCTACACATTATGTCCAAGGATCAAGTTGAAGATTTTTTTAGCCTGATTGATATAGCTACTAAGCGAACCAGCGATTTAATAATTTATGGTCCATTTAATTACCTTGGGAAGTACACTGCTGACAGCAATGCCGAATTCGACCTATGGTTAAAAAATCAAAACCCTCAGAGCGGAATTCGCGATTTTGAGTGGATTGACTCTCTTGCGAAGCAAAATGAATTTAGTTTAGTCAATGATAAAGCGATGCCAGCTAATAACCGTTTATTACATTGGCGTCGTATAGGCGCTATAAATCTTTAAAGCTCTGCTTCAGGTCTGGCACGCATCAACACCTACACATAGCCTTTCCCAAAACCTGTCGGATCAGCCGACTTAATAGATAGGCCATCTATTGCTGGTATAAGATTGTGATGAAACGCCATAGAGTTATCGTGGGCGCGGTCCGGGAAAGCTATCAATTGATGGATCAATTTGAGCGCACTTCAGTTTATCCTTGGTGTAGATTTCCATGCTTGGTTTTAGCCAAGAAGCATCATCAAAAGTACCCGCTTTCACAATAATAACGTCAGGAGCCGCCTCAATCTCAGAAAAAATAGGTGATCCACACTGCCCGCAAAATGATCGTTTAACCGGACTGCCTGAGTCTCCGACTGAATGATATTTTTTTAAAAAATTCGAGCTCTGGAAGGTAATCTGCTCTTTCGCATAACTTGCGACAACAGAATAAGGAGCACTAGTCTGTTTCTTACAATCATTACAATGGCAATAAAGAACTCGAATAGGATCCCCGATTACCGTATAACGCGTTTTGCCGCACAAACATCCTCCATCATATTTCATAATAGTCCTTTCTGATCTCTACAATTTAGTCAGCAGTCCCTCTCCACTCGATCAGGTCCATATAAACAACAGCTTCGCCAATACTGATCATCACGTCGTTATCTTCAATGCTAACCTGCATCTTAATGGACCGATCTAATAGTTGGCCTACTTCCTTTGAATCTTGATATGAAACGTTAACCACACGAAGATTGTCAGACCGCATCGCAGTATTTTTGATTTTTTCCCACCACAGCTCGGCCGCTCGACCCCCGTAACTATAAATCACGACCTCGTTCGCCCTCCCACAAGACTGCCGAATGATTTTTTCACTTGGAAGTCCTAAAATAACCCACAATTCAAGCTCGCCACTTCGGCTTTTTTGCCAAATATCCGGCTCGTCATCTGATGAAAGCCCTTTTGAAAACTCCAGTCGATCCCGCACATTTAGCGCAAAAGCGAGAATACGCAAGATCAAACGTTCATCAGTCTCAGATGGATGTTTTGCAACAGTAAGATTATGAGTCCCATAGCAATGACGATCCATATCAGAAACTGAAAGTTCAACTTTATAAATAGTAGCTTTTTGCGCCATGATTTTTTACTTAGTCGGGAAAAGTTCAAAGTGGAGTGTCGCATTCTAATACAACCCACAATCCATCGATCAGTTAATGACGACCGATGATAGCGCCTTACGCATTAGTTAATAATTAATTCTTATTGAAAAGGTGAATTAAATCACTTACTGTTCCCCCCAAGTCCTCAGCAAATCGTTCATGCATCATAATGTCCTACTGAATACTCGTTACTTGGCAACTGGAGAAAATATTTGCTAACTGCAATCTTTACAATTCTGGTCTTACAACTAATCGGCGAAGTCCTACAAAAATATTTCGATTTGGCTATTCCTGGGCCAGTCATTGGACTGATGTTGATGCTCTTAACATTGATGATGATGAATTCAAAAAAACTTAATATACTTGCACCGCTTCGTACTGAGATCATTAATACGTCTGAAAAGCTTCTCGGATACCTATCTTTACTTTTCGTACCGATTGGCGTCGGTGTGGTCATGCACCTCCA
>JGI20158J14315_10002058_pt1 | contig 14233 bp, 14 predicted proteins | sample COG_08_FD_14315 | JGI IMG/M metagenome (IMG submission 14315)
AACGCCAGCATACTTGCGCCGGAGCCTAACTCGGGCTGTGCCCAGACCGGCAAGCACCGCGGCTCATAACAATTCACCTGCGGATAACCGGCATCTTGCGCGACCCCCAAAACATGCAGCACCACCTTCGAAGTGGTCGGTGGCGATAGCGCCGCATCTTCGCTTAACGCGGCCAAACTGACGGCAAACAAAACAAACAGCAGTAAAACCTTCATAGACAGATCCTGGTTGACGCGATGACGCGCATTTTTACAATGCTTCCACGCCGAGTAAAGCAAACGAAGAATTTCAAGGACGCAGACCTTCACCAAACCGGCGCTGGCGCTTGCAACCCCAGAGCGCGATTCGCGCCCGGACACCTGCTTTGATTGTGCAAAAGATTCCGTTCGGATAACTTAAACAGAATTTTTGAGCAATTAGAAACCCAACATGAGTCAAATTATCAACTACGGATCCTGCTGCATTGATCACGTTTTTCAAATTCCGCATTTTGTTCGCGCAGGCGAAACCCTCAGCAGTGCGGGTTACGCCATTTTCCCGGGCGGGAAAGGTCTCAATCAATCCATCGCAGTTGCCGAAGCCGGTTGCGCGGTCACCCATGTTGGCGCAGTCGGTGAGGACGGACGGTGGCTTGCAGAGCTTATGACCGCACGCGGCGTGAACATCACCCACCTCGGCATTACCAATACCCCAACAGGTCAGGCGATTTTACAAATCGATCCGAGCGGAGAAAATGCCATCATCATCTTGGGTGGTGCCAATCTAGCGGCACACGAGCACCTCATTGATGCGGCGCTTAACGACGCAACTGGCGATGAGATCTTACTCATTCAAAACGAAACCAGCGGCAACGAAGCTGCTATTCGTCAGGCCAAAGCAAAAGGCTTGCAAGTTGCTTTCAACATGGCGCCGATGAACGCAAACGCCCGGGCCCTGCCCTTGGCGCTGATCGATTACTTTATTATTAACGAGACCGAAGGCGAGGCTTTAACGGGTAAAACCGAACCAAGCGAAATTTGCGATGCTGTCTTGGACCAATATCCCCATAGCGCGGTGGTCCTCACCTTAGGTCCAGCGGGCGTTCTGTTCCGAACCGCTGAACGCAATCTGTCGCAACCTGCCTATCCGGTTGAGACCGTTGACACCACTGGCGCGGGTGACACCTTCACCGGATATTTTCTCGCAACCTTGATGAAGACAAAGCAGGTCGAGCTGGCGCTGCAGACGGCTGCCGCCGCGGCGGCACTTTCGGTGACCCAACCGGGCGCCGCAACCTCAATTCCGACATTACACGACGTCAATCAATTCCTGGCGACGCGCGCGTCCTAGAGACCCCGTAAGGATTGGTGTTTGTACCGGTAGACCTTTTAATCATGGGATGCCATGAACACGGCCACTCGGGGCTTACGCCGATACCCCGCATTGGTTCCCCAACTCACGGGCTTTAATTGCGCTGGACCTCTCCAACCNGTCNGCGCGATTTAACCCTAAAGCCTGCAAAAACAGAAAAGAATATTGTGAAGATAACAAAAGAAGATAAGAAGATAAGAAGATAAGAAGATAAGAAGATTTTAAACTCAGAATTTCCAGCATCGACCCGGACTCGGCACCCCACCCTACAGCCGCCTGCTCCGATCAGATTCAGATGAAACCGTGACCGTGTCCTGAACACGTTCTAACCACGTGCGGACAAACGGACGCGGATTAAATAACCAAGACAAGGCCCGCAATCGGGGCTCGGACAAAACGGCCTTATTTAAGCCTCAGCCCTTGTCCAACCCAGCGCCGCGTCAACCGCTTCTGCTGGCCAATTTTTTGGTGGCAGTGCGGTCGCTCGAATCGTGCTCGCATGCAGAAAGCCAGCATCAAAGGGAACGCAGGAACCCTGGGTCACGAATTGCGCGAACTCTGGCTCGTCAGGCATTGGTAAGAACACTTTCATAATGACTTCCTCTCGCAGTTGCCTTTATTTAAACCAAACTCATCGGAGTCAGCAGGAAGGAATGATGAATATTCGAGGTAAAACCCTGTAGAACCGATGGAGCCTGCTATAAAATCGGCCTCTGATGCGGAAAGTAGCCCTTCCACACTACCCGCGAGCGAATGAATGCTTTAACTTTATCAACACCTAGCGTGAGGACGACTGATATGGCAAAAAAGATCGTGATCGTCGAGGACGACATCGACCAAAGAAATAACTATATCGATGCGATCAGCAAGAAGGGATATCAAGTTCGCGGCTTTTCAAGTCGGGCTGAAGCACTGCTCGGCTTCGACAGCGAACTCCCCGATCTTGTCATTTTAGATATCATTCTTGGCGATGAAGTTGATGCCGGATTCGAGATCTGTCGAGATCTTTTGGCCCGGTCTCCGAACCTACCGGTCATCTTCCTAACCGAACGTATTGCAGAAATCGATAAAATTAGCGGTCTGCGCTTGGGCGCCTGGGATTATTTACCCAAACCAATTTCATTGGATTACCTTTCAGAAAAAATTAGCTCCCTGCTCCGGATTCATGAAGTCCGAAACCTTGCAGCTCAAGGCACCGCGGAAGCCAAAATAGTCGGCGACATGTCGATCGACCAAGACGCTTTACTGGTCTCATGGAAAAATCATCCCATTAATTTATCCGGAACCGAGTTTAGAATGCTGGCAAAACTCGTTCGCGTACCCGGTCATGCGGTCTCTTACGACACCCTAATGAATGCGACCATGCAGTCCTTGGTGACCAACAATACGATCAATACCCACATGCGTAATATTCGCAAGAAATTCGAAACCATCGATCCCGATTTTAAGTGCATCAAGAGTGAGTATGGCTTTGGATACCGGTGGTCGACGCAATAACACATGGGCACCTTGACCTATAAGGGCCCAAAGCTGGGAACCAAGCTTTTTATTCTGACCAGTTTTATTTTGGTGGTCATCCCCTGGTTCAGCTATCTCTACCTAAGCGAAATGGAAGAGATCCTGATTGATAGCCAAGCCAATGCCCAACTACTCACGGCAGAGGGGATTTCAACGCTTTTAAATGGTCGATCCGATCTTTTTGACGAGCTACCGATCAGTCCGGATGGCTACGAAAAACTCTATGCGCACCCCCTCGAGAAACCGATTCGAATCGATGGCAAGAATTCAGACTGGGAGGATGTCCTGGATTTTAATGTTGGCTTTGGACAAGCGCCATCGCTTAACGCCAATGACCCAGAAGCCTTAAACCAATTTTACCTCGTGTTGGGCGAACACAAAGGACAGGTTTATGCCTTAGTACAAGTCCTAGACGATCAAATGATTTATCGTGACAACGATATTTTAAGACTCGATTTATCTGACCATATCCGAGTGACCTACACCGATCAGGCCGGCCAAACACAGCAACTGGTGATCACGGCAACCGAAGAAGGCATCACAACCGCCTATCGAGTCGACCGAAACTGGCGCTATGCCCTTGATGGCGAGGCCGATAATCGGGTCCCGGGCGTCCAGCTGAAGACCGAAAATGGCTATGCTTTAGAGTTCCGGATTCCGCTTGAGCTGCTCGGACCAACGCGCAACTTTGGCCTTGCGGTCGTTGATGTCGACAACGACTCAACCCGTGCGATCGAGTCCATCACCGGCACCTTACCATCAGGCGAGCGCGAGGCCTTCGGACTGGTTTTGCTCAAGACGCCAGAGGTCTTAAGAATTATTGAGGGCCTCGGATACTCAGGCGCCAACATTCAAGTGATCGATTCCCAAAGCCGCATTCGAGCCGAGGTCGGCAGCTATCACTCTGATGACGCAGTGCCCGCCGACGCGTCGAGCAGCGCAGGCTTTGGGCTCACCGCGATCAGCGCCTGGCTATTAGACCCATTTTACACTTTGGTCGAACGGACGCTGAGTACAACCCGCATTGGCCAAGAGGACAATATCATTACAGCGGCCCTCGCCGGCGAGCCAACCGTTGCTTATTTTATTTCGCCCATGGACGGTGAAATAATCGTCGCGGCGCACCCCATTATTGACGAGGGCGCAATATTAGGCGTGGTTGTCTTAAAACAAACCACCGATCGAATTCTCAATCTCCGCCGGGATGCGCTCAAGCGGATCGTGAATTTTTCCGTCATCTCGGTGATCATTTTCGCCGGGATCATCCTGCTTTTTTCAGCCCGGTTAGCGCGCAGAATTCGCAGATTGGGTAACGAAGCCACCGGCGTGATCGACCGACACGGTCGACTGACCTCGCCCCGATTAACCTCGGAGACCAACTCTGGCGACGAGCTCGGTGATTTGGCCCGCGGGATCTCAAACATGCTCACAAGGCTCCATCAGCACAATCAATTTCTCGAAAACATGCCACGAACGCTTCGCCATGAAATCAACAACCCACTCAACACGCTGTCAACATCGCTTGATAACTTAGCGACTGAACAAACACCCGAGGGTCGGCAAAAGTACCTAGACAGCGCACGACGCGGCCTCAATCGCATTGGGTTAATCGTTCAGAATCTTGCCGATGCCGCAAACCTTGAAGAAGCACTCATTGGCGATGACCTTGAATGCATTGACCTCAAACTGCTGCTGCAATCCTATGTGAGCAACTGCAAGATGACGCAACCTGGCCGGGCATTCACCCTCAACGCGCCAGATGAGCCCCTGTTTGCTTGGATATGTGATTATCGAATTGAGCAGCTCCTCGACAAACTCATCGACAACGCAGTCGACTTTTCGGAGGTCGGTAGCACTATCTGCGTCGATCTAAAGGCCGTCGGCACGGACCTAAACCTCGACATCACGAATGTCGGCCCGGGTATTCCAGAGAATTTGCTCACCAGTATTTTTGATTCAATGGTAACCGCCAGAGCAAACAATCCTGACAACCGCCTGCATTTCGGGATTGGCCTTTATGTTGTCCGGGTCATCGCCGACCACCATCAGGGTTCTGTCCACATCAACAATCTAGCGGACCCCTCTGGGGTTCGCGTTGGCGTCACCCTCCCGAGCGCTGCGCCGCCTGCAAACCAAACCTTGGCGCTTTAATTCACGATTTTAAGATTTTGTTGCACGAGCGGGTCAACTGGCGCTTGAATTCGCCAATCGGCTTTCGACGCTGCCGAATGCAAGATTGCCGTAATCGATACCGCGATTTCATGATTGAAGGTTAAATTAAGGCCCTCACCCGCCTTCGGCAATAGCGATACGTGAAGCTGATCTTCTTTGATTCGGTAGGTCAGTTTGTAGGCAAGTTGGTATGCTTGCGGCGTACTGACTTCAGGGTCACTGGCAGCGGCAAAGGGCGTCTCAAAATTTGCCCGATCCAAGGCTTGACGCTCTTTATAATCCTGAACATCCTGCCGATCCGAGGCAGACGCAAGGGTTCCCACATCAGGATCCGCAGCGGCGTATTGCCCGAGCGCCTTCAACAATAGCTGTAAATACCGCCGCGTGAGTAAGATGCCGTGGGCTTGCGCTTCATCTGTGCCCACACGTAGCAACAACCGATCTTCCTCGGCATCGTATTTTGCTTGTATTTGCCGAATCGAGGCCATAATCAATCGGCTCCTTCTTTTATCAATTTATTTTGATATTTAATTGCACTCTGCGTTGTTTTGAGTACTATATCGAAAAATTTTGATATAGCTCAATGATCGCCCAACCTTTACCAACCCCAACCGCCCCCGCAGCCATTCTTGCGCTGTCAAAAGCTTTTGCAGATCCCTTACGCCTGGACGTCTTGCGACTGCTCCAAAACAACTCGTTCGGCGTAATGGAGCTTTGTCACATTACCACGACGCCCCAATCGGGCATGAGCCATCACTTAAAAATTCTCACCGGGTGCGGCCTGCTTGAAACAAAGCGCGAAGGCACCTCCATATTTTATCGTCGCGCGATGTTACCGCAGAACGGTTTCTTGAGCGATCTGACAAAGACCTTCTTAGAAACCCTTGACCAAACAGCCTTATCACCTGAGTTGCTCAAAACCCGTCAGGAAATCTACGATGACCGTAGTCAACAATCGGCTGACTTTTTTAAGCGCTGCGCGGCACAGCTGAAGGAAAATCAGGATCTTGTCGCATCCTTCGAGCACTACTCGGGGTGTGTGGGAGACTTAATCGGCAACGAAAACCTCCCAAGAGAAACCCGGGTTATTGAAATCGGCGCCGGCGAAAGCCCGTTACTCACAAGCCTTTCAAGCACTTTTAAGTCCGTCCTGGTTGTTGATAACTCGGCCGAAATGCTCAAGAAGACCAAAGCAAGGGTACAACAAGAACAGCTTAAGAACGTTCACTTCATGCTGCAAGATTACGACACCCTGACCCTAGATTTCCCGGCGGACCTATGGTCTGCAACATGGTGCTCCATCACTTACCGGCGCCAGCCGCCTTTTTTCAAAAAGCAGCTGGACTCATCAAGCCAAAGGGCAAGCTGCTGTTAATTGACCTTTGCCCGCACCAACAAGACTGGACCCGGGACATTTGCGGGGACCTTTGGCTTGGATTCGAACCTGACGATCTCGATCTTTGGGCGAGCGCATCTGGCTTTCAGCGCGGGCAGGGCGCGTTCCTTGGTTTGAAAAATGGTTTTCAACTACAGCTGAAAATTTTCACAGCACATTCACTTTAACACCCAACCTTAGGAGTCATCATGACCGATTATAAAGTAGCCGATATTAGCCTCGCCGATTTTGGCCGAGCAGAAATTGAACTGGCTGAAGCAGAAATGCCAGCGCTGATGAAGCTGCGAGCCAAATACCAAACCGAACAACCCTTAAAAGGCGCCAAAGTTTTGGGTTGTATCCACATGACAATCCAGACCGCCGTTCTCATTGAGACCTTGGTTGATTTGGGTGCAGAAGTGCGCTGGTCGTCTTGCAACATTTTTTCAACCCAAGATCATGCTGCCGCGGCAATCGCTGCCAGCGGTATTGGTGTTTTCGCATGGAAAGGTCAGACCGAAGAAGAATTTCTCTGGTGTATTGAGCAAACCATCTTAAAAGATGGCAAGCCTTGGGATGCCAATATGATCTTAGATGACGGCGGCGACCTGACTGAAATGGTGCATAACAAATACCCAGATCTATTAGCGGCGATACACGGTATTACAGAAGAAACCACGACCGGGGTCCACAGACTCCAAGAAATGCTCAAAGCCGGCGAACTTAAAGTACCCGCCATTAATGTCAACGACTCTGTTACCAAATCCAAAAACGATAACAAGTATGGTTGTCGACACAGCCTGAACGACGCAGTCAAGCGTGCAACCGACATGCTCATGGCGGGTAAAAAGGCCTTGGTCATTGGTTATGGCGATGTTGGTAAAGGCTCGGCTCAAAGTCTTCGCCAGGAAGGCATGATTGTCCGCGTCACAGAAATCGACCCTATTTGCGCCATGCAAGCCTGCATGGACGGCTACGAAGTCGTGTCTCCCTATATCAATGGCATTAACACCGGTAAAAAAGAAGATATCGATCTACGATTGATGCAAGGCACCGATATGATTGTGACCTGCACCGGCAACGTCAATGTGTGCGATGAGAATTTGTTGGCAACGGTTGCGAGCAACGCGGTCGTTTGTAACATCGGACACTTCGACACTGAGATCGATACACAGTTCATGCGCGACAACTGGCGTTGGCAAGAAGTTAAACCGCAGGTTCATAAAATTTTCCGCAGCGACGATCCAACCGACTACATTTTGCTACTGTCAGAGGGCCGCTTGGTCAACCTTGGCAACGCGACCGGTCACCCGTCACGCATCATGGACGGCTCTTTCGCGAACCAAGTTTTAGCACAAATGTATCTGTTCGAACGTGCGTGGGCGAGTCATGATCCGATGCAGCGGCAACCGGTCACGGTTGAGGTTTTGCCCAAAGCGCTCGATGAAGAGGTTGCGCAATACATGGTGGAAGGTTTTGGCGGGACAATTACTCGACTGACTCAAAAGCAAGCTGATTACATTAACGTGCCTGGAGAAGGTCCTTTTAAATCTGAAGAATACAAGTACTAAGAACCTGTAAACCCAACCCGCGTTGGGTTTGGACTCGGCGTCTGAAGTCGGAGACAATAGTGTTTCGACTTCAGGCACCTTTTTCCATGAAACAAGCGCTCTCAGATCTACTCACGCTTTTAGACCTCGAACAAATTGAAACCAATCTCTTTCGCGGCGTCAGCCCCGATGAAGGTTGGCAACGCGTTTATGGCGGTCAAGTTATTGGTCAAGCATTGGTCGCGGCATCCCGAACCGTGGACGATCCAAGTCGATCCGCACACTCTTTACATGGTTATTTTTTAAGACCGGGCGATACAACTTGTCCGATTCTGTATCAGGTCGATCGCATCCGTGATGGCCGAAGTTTTACCACCCGACGCGTCAAAGCCATTCAGAAAGGCCAGGCGATCTTTAGCATGTCGGTTTCGTTTCAGGTTATGGAGGCAGGCCTAGAGCACCAAATGACCGCGCCCAGTGCGCCGCCGCCTGAAGACTGCAAAAGCGAAGAGATGCTGATGGATGAATACCTTCGCGACGTGCCAGAGGCTGACTCAACCTTTGTTAAACGCCCCCGTCCGATCGAGATGCGCTTTGCGGACCCAATGAATGATGCCAACCCGCAACCTCTGGCCCCGGAGCAAAGTGTCTGGATCAAAACCATCGATACGATGCCCGATGATGTTCGCTTGAATCAGTGCCTGCTTGCTTACGCCTCAGACATGACCTTGATCGATACCAGTTACCGGCCCCATGCGATCAATTGGCGTCAAGATAATTTTCAGGTCGCCAGCTTGGATCATGCTATGTGGTTTCATCGCCCGTTTAAAACGGATGAATGGCTTTTGTATCATCAAGACAGTCCCTACTCTGGCGGCGCCCGAGGCTTTAGTCGCGGCACCTTTTACGACACAGATGGCATTTTAGTGGCGTCGTGTGCACAAGAAGGTCTTATCCGGCTACACACGTCATGATTCGGTATATCGAGCGAACCAAAGCCTATTATCGGGCGCAAGGGTTTGACCAGGACTACCAATGGGCCACGAATACGCAGACGCCGTTCAGCAAACCCGCGAGGCCACTCAAATCTGCACGGATCACGCTTGTGACCACCGCTGTCGTTGAGCCCAGCATTCCTAAACCGATCCGGGCCGCTAAAAGCTATCGATTTTCTGACGTGCCTGCGCATTTCGACACCACTGAAGTGTCCTGGGACAAGATCACAACCCATACCAACGACCGAGAATCCTACTTTCCGCTACACGCGCTCAACAAACGGGTTGCCGCGGGCGACATCGGCTCCCTCGCGCCAAGATTTCATTTTATCCCAACCGAATATAGCCAGCGTCATACCCGCGATCAGGATGCCCCGCTGATTGCCCAGCACTGCCTCGAGGATGCCGTTGATCTCGCGATCCTGATTCCGTTGTGACCGGTTTGCCATCAAACCGTCAGTTTGGCGGCCAGAGCACTAGAGTCCGCGGGGATTGCAACCGTTGTGATTGGCTCCGCGTTAGATATTTTGCAACAGGCTGGGACGCCCCGCATCGTCTTTAACGACTTACCTTTGGGGAACCCTGTTGGCAAACCGTTTGATCGAGCAATGCAAAATCAAACTCTCGAGGCCGCCCTCGAACTGCTTTATCAGGCTCAAAATCCTGGCGTCGTTCAACAATTGCCGAACCAGTGGTCAGCGTCCGAGGACTGGCGAGACAATTTTATGGCCATCACAGCCTTTAATAGAGAACAGCTCTTATCCCTCGGTGACGAAAACCGGCGCCAGCGCCAACGCAATCGAGAACAGGGCTTGTTCCGGCCNTAATNATTCTCAACCGCACGATTTTGCATGAGCGACCGCAAGGCAATAACCGTTCCGAGTACGCCCGAAATGACGGCNGGCCGAGGTTCGATCTGAAANAGCGGCGAATGATGCGANGGCAGAGACAGNCCCTTTGCTTCAAAAGCTGCAAAACGCGCTTGGGATGTGCCGCCTACCGAGAAATAAACACTGGGTATNACAGGATCCTGGGTGAAAAACGGGAAATCTTCGCCGCCCATACCCTCTCGCTCATAGACAGCAATGATGTCCTCACCCAGCTCGTCCGCCCAAGCCTTGAGNACCTGACTCGCCAAATCGGCATTATTTTCAGTAACCGGNACGCCCCCTTTCATTTCAAGATAAGGCAACTGACTTTCTGGCAATCCACCCGCGCGCCCGATATTCACCGCGATGCGTTCAATCGCTGCGAGCAATAGGGTTCTGGTTTGCCCGGAATCTGACCGAACGGTTAACTCTAACCGCGCCTCTTCTCCGATGACATTGCGTTTGTTGCCGGCGCGAAAAACCCCAACGGTCACAACTGCCGGCTCTCGTGGCGAGACCTCCCGCGCGACAATGGTTTGCAGCGCCAACACGATCTGCGCGCCGATGACGATCGGATCACGACCGCGATGCGGGCTCGCACCATGAGCCCCAATCCCCGGGACAACGATGTCCAAAGAATCGACCGCCGAATAAGCGGCGCCTCGGGATGCAAACAACTTCCCGGCCTCAATGTCCGCGGCAACATGAAACCCCAGCGCAAAGTCTGGCGTTCCAAAGCGCTGCCAAATGCCCGCGGCGCGCATGGCTGCAGCACCAGAATCCTTCCACTCCTCCGCCGGTTGCGCGATCAACATTAACGTGCCGGACCAGGTCTCTTTGTGCGCCGCCATTATCTGCGCTGTACCGATCAAGGAGGTGATATGAACATCGTGTCCGCAGGCATGCATGACCGGGAAACGCTGACCCTCTAAATTTTCCTGCACAACTTGCGACGCATAGGGTAAACCGCTGCGCTCTTTGACGGGCAAGGCGTCCATATCCGCCCGCATCATGACCAAGGGTCCAGCGCCATTGCGAAGCAGCGCAACAACCCCCGTCCTGGCAATGCCAGAATGCACCTCATAACCCAACGCGCTGAGTTCCTGAGCCATCCTTGCCGCCGTCTTAACCTCAACGAAAGACAGTTCCGGGTTGGCGTGAAAGTGTTTAAACAGCTGATCAAGGGATTGATCATACAAGGCTGCCACCTCCTGCTGCAGCGGGTCCTGCGCCGCCAAAGCAACACTGGGCACAGCCCAAAAACAGAAGCTCATAAACAACATGCGAAGGACTGAGTTCATCCAGTGGGCCATGATCTTCATTTATTCTTCCTCGTTTCTTCTTGTTCGTTCCTTACCGCTTGTCCTCGCACCCCGGTTTGGGCCGGTCGACACCCAATTTGGGGTCAAGCAACTTTACCAGCGCCGAGTGCCTGATTTGGCGCCAATCCTATTTAAGATTTAACAGTTCGACGTATCGCTTAGCCAAGGCATCCTGGCGTGTTTCAAGGTCAACCCGCGCGCCATCAATCAAAACCGCCACAGGCGCCGAGGTCACCTCAAGTGGATCACCATTCCAAATAACCAAATCAGCAATAGCGCCTACCTCGATTCGACCAAGGCCTTTAAGTCCCCAGATTTCGGCAGGCGCGGCGGTGATCGCCGTGATCGCCTGCTGCCAGGACAAACCCTGAGCCACAGCAATCCCTGCCGCCTGACTCAATGAGCGGGTTTCCGAGTAAGGCGAGCCCGAGAAAAAGGCAAAGCGCACCCCCGCTTCCGCCAATAACGTCGCTTGATCCAGCCGAGCTCCCAATCGATCAAAATTTTGCGGCAGGTTCTCCATAACATTAATCAAAACCGGAATATTGTCTGCCTTTAAAAGCGGCGCCACTTTCCAAGCTTCCGTCGCGCTCGCCAAAACCAGGCGCAGCGCCGGGTACGAACCAAAGGCCGTCACCACCTTAATGATGTCGGCCGCGCGATCAACCTGCACCACCAGCGGTACCTTGCCGCGCCGCACCGCCGACAACGCGACAAGATCCGATTCATCTAGGTTAAAAGACCGATTCTTGTTGGTATTGAAAGCCCGCGGCTGTTGATCATATCGCGCAGACTCCTCAAGCGCCTCGAGCGCCGCAGCAAGCGCACTGGACCGAGATCCCCCCGCTCGCCGCCGATCGCCCTCACGCAAATACAAATGCTGCGCCACCGTTTGCTGCTGCAAAAACGCAGCACCACGCGTAAATCGGACCAACGCGCTCTGACCAGCATAATTGCTATCCCCCGCCTCCGGCACAATCAGACCGCGCGTGATGCCATCGTTACTGGCGATGGGGATGAGGCTTGAGTCTTCGTTTAAGGCCAAATAAACCTGAAAGCCCGCCGTCATATCATCATCCACCTGCTCGCCGTCACGGCTTACGCCAAGGCCACTGACTTCGGCAAGACCGATGGTCGTGCCTGAATCAATAAAACCGGCTGTCACCGGCTGATTTTCACCATCGAGAAAGGTGGCACCCGGGCTTGGCGCTAGGTCAGCGCCGATCTCCGTAATAATGCCATCTTCAACCCGAAGATCGACGATGACGCCAGATTCGAAGCTGGTTGTAAGCAGCCTTACGTTCTGAATCAGCAATTCATTCGCTGACAGGTTAGACATAACCAACATCGTAGTAACCAGGAGTAATCGTTTCATCAAAACACCTCTTCGCGTTGACCCAGTTCAAAGTCGGTCACCGGACTCAGTCCAGCGGCTCGATCAAGGCGGCGAACGCCATCAATGAACACTGTTTCGGCGCGTGCATAAACACTCATCGGCGGATGGCTCCAGAGCACCATATCCGCCATTTTACCGACTGCTAGGGTCCCAGTTTGATCGGCAACGCCAAGCGCTTGTGCCGCATTTCTTGTAATCCAGGTCAGCGCGACCGAGGCATCAACACGCAAACCCAACCGTTGCCCGGCAGCCATCGCCTTTGCGGCCTCTTGATTCAAGCGTTGTATGCCTGTTGCCGAATCCGAATGAACAATGGCGCAAGCGCCAGCTGCTTGAACCATCGCGACGTTCTCTTTGATGCCGTCAAAGGACTCCAGTTTAAACTGCCACCAATCCGCCCACATTGCCGAGCAAATGTTATTCGCAGCCAAGAGATCGCCAATTTTGTAAGCCTCGACCGCATGGTGAAATGCGGTCACTTGGTAACCGAACTCGTGGCTCAAATCAATAATCTGGGCCATCTCATCTGCTCGGTAACAGTGGTTATGAACTAGAATTTCGCCCTTTAACACGCCAACCAAGGTTTCCATCTGCAAGTTGCGCTTAGGGGGCGAGGGCGGCTCCTTGTAATCTGATTCGCCCTCGTTGCTGGTACGCCAAAGTTCGTACTCACCCAACGCTTTTTCAAAGCGTACCCATTTTTTTTGATATTCTTGCGCATCGATCCAGGCTTTTCGATAACCTGCAAAGTTGCCCATACGTGTTGAAGGGGACTGGGAGCGACCGCCATAAACCCGTTTCGGGTTTTCGCCGCACGCCATTTTCAAACCGTAGGGCGCGCCTGGGAACTTCATACCTTGGACCGTCCGCGACCAAATGTTTTTCAAAACGACGCTGCGCCCACCAAACAGATTCGCGGAACCCGGCAGCACTTGCAGGGTTGTGACGCCCCCAGCAAGGGCAAGCGGAAACTGTGGGTCTTGAGGCCAAACACTGTGCTCAGCCCAAACTTCAGCCGTCACGGGTGACGTGGCTTCGTTGCCATCACTGTGCGCCCGATACCCGGGCGACGGATAGTCCCCTAAATGACTATGGACATCGATCACGCCGGGCGTCAGCCAGCGGCCCCCCGCATTGATTTCGAGTGCATCACCGGGTGTTGGTTCGTCCATCCTGCCAATGGCCGCAATCTTACCATCGGCCACCGATACCCAGCCGTTGAACTCGCCCTGCCCTTCGCCAATGTCAACGATTGCATGGGTCAGCACGAAAGCTGCATGGGGTGGCGGTTCATAGGTCGACGGATAATCAGCNCAAACTGCCCAACTCAATGCAACGCCTACAATCAATAGCCAAAGTTTTGTCATGATCCCCTCATAAATNTACCCCTTGTCCGAAAAATAACAGCTTAGAGTGCAAATCACGAGCAAGGGCTCACTGACANTAACCGAATTAACCCAGTCCCATTTTGGGGANAGTGCTCAGCAAACGCNCCCACGGTCTCGCGCCACACGATAGGCTGCGCCGCCATTCGCTAAGATAATCTCAGCAGCACGGCGCGAGAAAATGCAAAGCTCGGCTTACGCGCTTGACTCGTTACGCCCTAAGCAGACGCTGTTACGGATCACAAGCTCGCCTTGAGCGCGCTATCTATCATTCAACATGATCCATAGGGATCGCCATGAA
>JGI20158J14315_10002064_pt1 | contig 14224 bp, 13 predicted proteins | sample COG_08_FD_14315 | JGI IMG/M metagenome (IMG submission 14315)
GAGCAGGAAGATAAAGATTTACTTCAAAGATTAGCTGACTCAATTGAAATTGCATTACAATTATCAGAGGGCTTGCTTTATATTTTAGAGTCTGACACTAACAAGAAAGAAGTTTACTCTTCCAATTTTTCTTGTCCAGAAAGCGGCTTTACAATTGATGAAATTGAGCCTCGAATTTTTTCATTCAATAACCCGGCGGGTGCATGCGACAAATGTGATGGCTTAGGTAATGCTGTAGCTTTTGATATTAAATTAATAGTTCCTGATGAAAATATGACTTTTAGGGATGGAGCCATCGCACCTTGGGCCGTTAACACAAGCAAATTATATATTCAAACTCTTCAGTCATTAGGTAAACATTATAAATTTGATATTGATGATAAATTTTCAGATATTTCGGAGGAAGTTAAGAATAAGCTTTTATATGGATCAGGCGATGAAAAAATTGAAATAGTTTATAATGATGGAACAAGAGTATTTAGGACTAATAAAGCATTTGAAGGTATAATACCTAATTTAACAAGAAGATTAAAAGAAACAGAAAGTAAATGGGTTAAAGAGGAGCTTGGAAGATTTCAATCAGATAAAGACTGCGAAAAGTGTAATGGTAAAAGGCTAAAACTTGAGACTTTGGCAGTTAAAATAAATAAAAAAGATATAGCAGATGTATCAAGATTAACTATTGAAGAAGCAAGAGATTGGTTTTTAAGCTTAAATAATATACTTAATAAACAAGAATTAGAAATTTCAAAACAAGTCCTCAAAGAAATAAATGATAGACTTGGTTTTTTAACTAGTGTTGGCCTTTCATATTTATCTATTTCAAGAAATAGCGGCACATTATCTGGTGGAGAAAGCCAAAGAATAAGGCTTGCCAGTCAAATTGGTTCAGGATTATCAGGGGTTCTATATGTACTAGATGAGCCAAGTATAGGTTTACATCAACGTGACAATGAAAGATTGTTACACACACTTCAAAAATTAAGAGATCTTGGAAATACTGTAATAGTTGTAGAGCATGATGAAGAAGCAATTTTAATAGCTGATCATGTGATAGATATTGGGCCAACAGCAGGTATTAACGGAGGCAAGATTATTGCTCAAGGAACTCCACAAGAAGTTAAAGATAATAAAAAAAGTATAACTGGAAATTATTTATCAGGAATTAAATCTATACCAATTCCCAAAAAACGTCGTAAAATAAATCCTAACAAGCATATAATTCTAAGAGGTGCTTCAGGAAACAATTTACAAAATATTGATGTTGAGTTTCCTCTTGGTATTTTAACTTGTGTTACTGGTGTTTCAGGTGGAGGAAAATCTACCTTGGTGATTCAAACACTTCAAAAAAGTCTTTCCAAAATATTGAACGGTAATAGTTCAATGCCTGCCCCTTACAAGTCAATAAATGGTATATCACAAATTGATAAAATAATTGATATAGACCAGTCACCAATTGGAAGAACACCCAGGTCTAATCCTGCTACATATACTGGTGCTTTTAATCATATCAGAGATTGGTTTGCAGGATTACCAGAGGCAAAGGCTCGAGGTTATTTGCCTGGGCGCTTTTCTTTTAATGTTAAAGGTGGAAGATGTGAAGCATGCCAAGGTGACGGAGTTATAAAAATAGAAATGCATTTTTTACCTGATGTTTATGTTCAATGTGACCAATGTAAGGGAAAAAGATATAACAGAGAAACCTTAGAGGTAAAATGGAAAGATTTTTCAATTTCGGACGTGCTAGATATGACTGTATCAGAGGGAGCTGAACTTTTCAAAGCAGTTCCATTAATTAATGAAAAGTTAGAAACACTTGAAAGAGTTGGTTTAGGATATATTAAAATTGGACAAAGATCGACAACCCTTTCTGGAGGAGAAGCTCAAAGAATTAAATTAGCAAAAGAATTGTCTAGAAAAGGTACTGGTAGAACAATTTATATTTTGGATGAACCAACTACTGGATTACATTTTCATGATATTAAAAAGCTACTTGAGGTAATGCAAGAGCTTGTAGATAATGGTAATACGATGATTGTCATTGAACATAACCTCGATGTAATTAAAACAGCTGATCATATAATTGATCTAGGACCTGAAGGTGGTGACAAAGGTGGATATGTAGTAGCTGAAGGAACACCAGAAGTCGTTTCAAAAGTTAAAGAAAGTCATACCGGTATATTCTTAAATAAACTTCTTAATAATTAATCTGATGAGTTCATTAAAGAAAATCAATGTTATTGGTGGTGGTTTAGCTGGTTCTGAGGCTGCTTACCAAATTTCAAAATTTGGAATAAATGTTGAACTCTATGAAATGAGACCCAAAATTAAAACAGAGGTCCATAAAACAGAGTTTTTAGCAGAACTAGTATGCTCAAACTCATTTCGATCAGATGATAAAGAATATAATGCCGTAGGTTTACTTCATGAAGAACTAAGAATGGCTGATTCCTTGATTATGAAAATGGCTGATTTAAACAAAGTACCAGCTGGTTCAGCTTTAGCTGTTGATAGAGATGATTTTTCAAAGGAAGTAGACAAAAAAATTAAAAGTATTGAAAAAATTAAAATTATAAACGAAGAAGTGTCCGATCTTAATGAATTCAAAAATGAAATAGTTATTGTTGCCACAGGTCCATTAACTTCAACGAAGCTAAGCCAGAACATAAAACAAAAAACCTTTGAAAACTCACTGGCCTTTTATGATGCCATTGCTCCTATTGTCTATAGAGATAGTATTAATATGGAAATAGCTTGGAAACAGTCTAGATACGACAAAGGTGACGGTGATGATTATATAAATTGTCCTTTATCAAAAGATCAATATTATAAATTTATAAATTTAATAAAAACTTCACCTAAAATGGAATTTAAAAATTTTGAAGACACTCCATTTTTTGACGGGTGCATGCCTATAGAAGAAATTATTAGAAGAGGCGATGAAACATTGAGATATGGCCCAATGAAACCAGTTGGCTTAACAAACCCTCACTCTTCTGCAGAACCGTACGCTATTGTTCAATTAAGGCAAGATAATAAAACTGGAACATTATATAATATAGTAGGCTTTCAAACTAAAATGAAGCATGGGGCTCAAAAAGATGTCTTTAAAACCATACCTGGATTGGAAAATGCTGAGTTTGCCAGATTAGGCGGTCTTCATAGAAATACTTTTATAAAATCTCCATCTTTATTAGATAGTCATTTACGTTTAAAATCATCCCCAAATATAATATTTGCAGGCCAAATAACAGGTGTTGAAGGGTATGTGGAATCAGCAGCCATTGGATTGCTATCAGGCCTTATTGCTGCATCAGACTATCAAAACAAGGTATTTCATTTACCACCTGAAAATACTGCTCATGGAGCTCTACTAAAACACATAACAACTAATGCTAACAAAAACACTTTTCAACCAATGAATATAAACTTTGGTCTTATGCCAGACATTAATTCGCCTATTAATAAAAAAAAATATTTAAAAGGAAGAGATAAAAAGAAAATACAATCTGGGATTGCATTAGATATGTTTAATAAATGGCTTCCGACAACCTTAAATTAATTATCTCTTTCATATTCAGGAACATTAGACTGATCTTCAACTTTTTCGCCTTTGTTAATATCAAAAAATGTTAAAATTGATACCGCCACAAAAATAGAAGAAAAGGTACCTATTAATACTCCCCAGATCATAGCTAAAGCAAAGTCAGATAATACAGCACCGCCAAAAAAGAAAATTATAAATAATGCTATTAACGTTGTAACAGAGGTAATAACAGTCCTTGAAAGGGTTTCATTTATTGATTTATTATAGATATAATAATGATCTTTTGACTTATAACGCCTTAAATTCTCTCTCACTCTATCAAAAATAACAACAGTATCGTTTATAGAATATCCTGCTGTTGTTAAAATCGCCGCAATGGTGGCTAAATTAAATTCCAATTGTAAAAAAGAAAAAAGACCAACTGTACTAATTACGTCATGTATTAAAGCTATGATGGCGGCTATAGAAAATTGCCATTCAAATCTAAACCATATGTAAACCATTATGGCTAATAAAGATAAAGAGACTGCATATATTCCAGCTATTTTTAATTCATCACCAACCGTCGGGCCAACAAACTCAGATCTTCGAATGGAATAATCATTATCAATAAGTAATTTTACTTTTTCAATCATAGCAATTTGTTGCTTTTGATCACCTTCTTGCTTTTGAATTCTTATTAAATAGTCCCCTTCTTTACCAAATTTTTGGATAGAAATTTCACCAGCTTTTAAGGTTAAAACCTTGTTTCTTAATTCATTAATATTACTTTTTTCATAATTTTTAGCTCTAACCTCAAGCAAAATTCCACCTTTAAAATCAATGCCATAATTGAGATTGTTTAAAAAGAGACTTAGAAAAGTTCCTGATATAACTAATATAGAGAATAAAAATGCAAACTTCTTAATAGATAGAAAATCTATGTTAGTGTTTGATGGAATTAATCGTAATAATTTCATAATTAATCCTGGAAAATATAATTTTTTATATCTCTTTTTTTAGAATAAGCTAATACGAGATATTTTGTTATTACGATAGCAGTAAACATTGATGTTATAATACCAATCATTAGAGTTACAGAAAAACCTTTAATAGGGCCACTACCAAAAGAAAACAAAGCTAAAGCTGCAAATAAAGTCGTTAAATTAGCATCTACTATAGTCGAAATAGCTCTTTGAAAGCCAGATTCAATAGCATCAATAATTTCACGTCCAGCTTTATATTCTTCTTTAATTCTTTCAAAAATTAGAACATTTGCATCAACTGCCATGCCCATAGTTAAAACTATGCCTGCTATACCTGGAAGAGTTAAAGTAGCTTGTAAAAGACTTAATAATGCTAAAATGAATATGATATTACAAAATAGAGCAATATTTGCAAAAATACCAAAAATACCATACGTCATTAACATAAATATCATAACGGCTATTAAACCTGCCACACTTGCTATTTTACCAGAAGAAATTGAATCACTCCCAAGACCAGGACCTACAGACCGTTCTTCTAAAATAATCATTGGTGCTGGAAGCGCTCCTGATCTTAAGACCAAAGCTAAATCATTAGTTTCTTGTACACTGAAGGAACCAGTAATCTGACCAGATGAAAAAATCTGGGACTGTATAACAGGTGCACTTACGACTTTATTATCTAGAATAATAGCAAAAGGTTTTCCAATATTTTGTCCTGTTACCCTTCCAAATTTCTTTCCTCCTAAAGGTGATAATTGGAAAGAAACTGAAGGGCTGTTATTTCTATCGAAAGTTGGGCTTGCATCTTTTAACATCTCTCCAGATACCATTACCCGTTTATTTACCATATAAAGTCTACTTGGATTTTTATCTTCTTCCAATATCACATATCCAGGTGGAGCATTAGATCCCCTTTCAATATCATCAGAACTTATAGAAGGATGGACTAACTGAAAATTTAGTTTTGCTGTTTTACCTAAAAGTTTTTTTATCCGGCTAGGATCATCAAGGCCAGGTAATTGTACAATTATCCTATCAGCACCTTGTTGTTGAATGCTAGGTTCATTTGTACCTGTTTCGTCTATTCTTCTTCTGACAATTTCGATAGCCTGGGTCATCGTTGCTTTAGTAATTTCTTGTTTATTAAGGTCAGAAAAATTGACAAAAAATTTATTATTTTTGTTATCTATGATTAAGTTTTTATTTAAGCCTATAATAACAGACTTTACCTTCTCATTAGGTGTATCACCTCTCTTTTCAAAAGAAACAATTCCTTTTTTTGCAATTAATTTTTTATACCCAATTTTAGATTTTCTTAGAGAGTACCTAATGTCAGACAATAAACCTTGAAGTTTTTCTTCAAAAACAACTTCCATATCTGCTTTTAATAAAAGATAAGAACCACCTTTTAAATCCAAGCCAAGATTTATTTTTTTACCGGGTAAAAAACTATATGAAACATTATTATTTGATATTGAAATAAAATTAGGCATAGCATATACCACACCAAGTAATACACTCATAAGAATTAAGAAGCTTTTAATCTTAGAAGAATTTTTCATGTTTGAAAACGATCTGAAAAAATNAATTATAAATTAAGAGATTATTTTTTTGGCTTAGCTTTTCCTTTTGATTTANTATCAGTATTCTTTACTTTTTCTTCACCTCTTACTTCAGATATCATTTGCCTTGCTAANTCNACTGTTACACCNGANGCTATTTCAACACTAACGGTTTCTGAACCATCTACAGCTTTTGTAACAACACCNAAAATTCCNCCAGCTGTTAAAACTTTATTTCCTCTTTTTAAACTTTCAACCATAAGTTTATGTTGTTTAACCCTTTTTTGTTGAGGCCTGATAAGCAAAAAGTAAAATATTATAAAAATTAAAACAAAAGGAAGAAGTCCTTGAAGTGAAAAACCGCCAGCTCCCCCAGCTGCAGATTGAGCGAATGCACTTGAAATCATAAATACTCCTGAAAATATAATTAATCAATTAGGTGTTATATAAAAAAAAACTAATAAAGACCATAGATAATATTTAAAATTTATATATATTACAATTTTACATTTTTGGGCATTAAATATGAGCGATAAAAGTACTGATTTGTTTTTAGAAAGAATAGCAACTGCACTAGAGAGAATTGCTCCACCTGAAAAAAAAATAAATAATTTAAACCAAGGTGAAGGTTTTGTTTTTGATTCTAAAACTGGTTTACTAAGACCTGTCGAAGAAATTAATCGTATACCTTTATCTTTGCTTCAAGGAATAAAACACCAAAAAGAAATATTATTAAAAAATACTTTAAATTTTGCAGAAAATTTACCAGCTAATAATGCTTTATTGTGGGGTGCAAGAGGTACTGGAAAATCATCACTTGTAAAGGCTGTGCATGCTGAAGTTTTGACTAAAACCAAAGCATCACATCTTAAGTTAGTTGAAATTCATAGAGAGGACATATCAGAGCTCCCTGATTTGTTAACATTATTATCTCAAAATAAAAATTATAAATTTATTCTTCTTTGTGATGATCTATCATTTGATGCAGGAGAAAACACATACAAAAGCCTAAAAGCAGCTTTGGACGGTGGTATTGAAGGTAAACCGGAAAATGTTTTGTTTTATGCGACCTCTAACAGAAGGCATTTAATGCCCAGAGATATGATGGAGAATGAACGTTCCACAGCTATTAATCCATCAGAGTCGGTAGAAGAAAAAGTTTCATTATCTGACAGATTTGGAATATGGGTGGGATTCCACAATATGTCTCAAGAAATTTTCCTAGAAATTGTATATGCATATTGTGATGAATTTAAAATACCAACAGATAAAGTTACTCTAAAATCAGAAGCTTTAGAGTGGTCAATAACAAGAGGAGCAAGATCTGGAAGAGTTGCATGGCAGTTTGTACAAGACTTAGCAGGAAGAAATAAAATTAAGATTAATTAATTTAAGTATCTTATAGGGTTTACCGGATTTCTGTTATGTCTAAGCTGAAAGTGAAAATATTCAATATTTTTTGAACTGTAAGCAATTATTTGACCTTTTTTTATAACAGCCCCTTGCTTTACATTAAATCTCCCTACATTAGAATATGCGCTTAACCAACCATTTTTATGTTTTATTAAAATAAGATTTCCAAATTTCTTTATTTCAGAACCAGTAAATGCAACGGTGCCTTCATAAACTGAATATATTGGCGAGTTAGTTGGTATTTTTATATCAATTCCATCATAATGTTGACCTTTTCCAAAGACACCGAAATCTTTAATGATTTGTCCCTTAGAAGGCCAAATAAACTTGGGAGAATTTAATAACTTAGTATTACTTGACTTATAATTTTTAACCACTTTAGGTTCTTTATTATAAACTTTTCTATCAATTATTAAGTCGACAACAGAATAATCCTTTTTTTCAGGGATTAAAATTTTATTACCAACTTTTAATTTGTATGGTTTGGATAGTTTATTTAAATTTATGATGTCTAATTTATTAACTGCAAATTTCAAAGAGATTATATCTAAATTATCACCAGATCGAACTACATAGAAATTTTTATTTCGCAAAAACAGAATTTGATTTGGTTTTAGATTATAAGGTTTTTTCAGATTGTTATCTTCAATTATTTCCTTTGGTACTACCTTATATTTATTTGCAATAGAATAAATTGTTTCATCTTTTTTGACAAAAATCATTCCATTTAAAGGTATTTTAGAATTACTTTTGGTATTTGATTTATCAAATACGGTCACCTTTTTTTCTATAGCAAAATCTTGCTTTACGTTTTCAACTAAATTTGAAGTTTGGCAACCCAAAAGAAAAATTAAAAAAACTAAAACGGATATATGTTTCAAAAAAAATACCTTTTAAAATTTTAAAAATAACTAAAATAATACATAAATTCAATCATATTCACTTATTAAAGGAACAAAGCTTACTTCTCCTAGGTCTTCCCAAACATCTTCATCTCGAGTATCTTTTATAATAATTTTTTTTAGCCTTTGTCGTTTTGTTGATGTCACTACTGGTGCAATACATATTCCGTTATATCTCACTTGATTTAATAATCTATCATCTATTTTTTTAATAGCACATGTTATAATTAAATGGTCAAATGGAGCTAATTTAGGCCAACCTAAAAAACCATCACCATGCTCACAAACTATATTTGTAAGTTTAAGCTTTTTAAAACATAAAAGAGCGTTTACCAAAAGAGGCTTAATTCTTTCTATGGAATAAACTCTTCTAGACAAAAGAGATAAAACTGAAGTTTGATAACCAGAACCAGTTCCAATTTCTAAAATTATTTCATTTCCTTTTAATTCCATTGCTTCCGTCATTAAAGCCACAATATATGGTTGACTAATCGTTTGCTCAAAACCAATAGGTAACGGGTTGTTTTGATAAGCGTAGGAGTGAAAGTTAGATGGCAAAAATAATTCTCTTGGTACTTTTTCAATAGCATTAAGAACGTCTTTAGAAGCAATCCCCATTGATCTTAAATTCATAATTAAATTAGCTTTTTGGATTGAATTTTCATATAACATAATCTTGCTTCTAATTATTATTTAAAAAAATTTTCGTTGGTTAAATTTAATAATAATGGACTAATTGAAATTTTATTTTGTTTTATTGTTTCTAGATCAGAACTTAATGTTGACTGGCTATGGTTTAGCATACGTCCAATAGTAAAAGATTTTTCTTCCATGTTTATTATTAATTCATCAGCTTTTTTTTGTGAAGCTAGATGAGTGAAATGAAAGTTCTTGGTGTCAGTCTTACTTAAAAATTCATAAGGAAAGTTTACATTATAAAATTTTGGTATACTGCTATCTAAATTTATTAGGTGGTTAATGATTTGTAAACCATTTGTCCTAGATGTTTCATAAGATTGAGAGAAATTATCACCACCACACTGACTAAAGGCAAAAGAATTTATACCTCTAACTGCGCCCTCCCAAGCCGCAGCAACTGTACCTGAGTAGGAAACCTCATCTCCAATATTACTACCTGCATTAATACCACTTAGAATTAAGTCTGGCTTTTTTTCTTTAAATAGATAATTGATGGCAAAAATGACGCAGTCTGTTGGAGTTCCATCTATAACCCAAACTAAGTCAGATAATTGTTCAAAGTTTATTTCTTTTCTAATTGTTATAGATTTTGATTTAGCTGATTGGTTATACTTAGGAGAAATAACAAAAACTTTTTCTGCTAATTCTTCAGCTATTTCTTTAAGTATTTGTAAACCCACTGCATTATGACCATCGTCATTTGTAATTAAGACATTTTGTAATTTTTTTTTCATTGGGTTTAATGAGGCATTTCGATTTTTTTTAAACCTCTCATGTAAGGTAATAATGCATCAGGTATTACTATTGATCCATCTTTTTGCTGATAATTTTCTAGAATTGCAATCATAGTTCTGCCTACTGCTAAACCAGAACCATTAAGAGTATGTAAAAAATCAATTTCATTACTAACTTTATCTTTAAACTTAGCATTCATCCTACGAGCTTGAAAATCTCCACAATTGGAACATGATGATATTTCTCTATATAAACCTTGGCCTGAGTTTTGTCCTGGAAGCCATACCTCTAAATCATATGTTTTTTTTGCAGAAAAACCAACATCACCCGAACATAACATCATAACTCTGTAAGGTAATTTTAGTTTTTGAAGAATTTTTTCAGCACAAGAAACTAAATATTCTAATTCTTCATTAGATTTAGAAGGATGAGTAACAAACACCATCTCAACTTTTGAAAACTGATGTTGCCTTATCATACCTCTAGTATCACTACCCGCAGCTCCTGCTTCAGACCTAAAACAAGGAGTATTAGCAACAAACCTTAAAGGCAAATTATTTTTGTCAATTATTTCATTGCTTACAATGTTAGTAAGAGGAACCTCAGCTGTTGGTATCAACCACCTATTATCGGTCGTATGAAAAAGATCATCAGAGAACTTTGGCAATTGCCCAGTTCCAAATAAAGCATGTTCTTTAACAAGAAATGGAGGAGAAATTTCTTCAAATTCATCATCATTTAAGTGAGTTTCTATCATGAATGTTGACAAAGCTCTTTCGAGTAACGCTAATTGTCCTCTTAATAAAACAAATCTAGACCCCGATATTTTACTCCTCTTTTAAAATCCATTTGGTTGAGCTTTTCTCCAATTTCAACATGGTCTAAAGGATTAAAAGAAAATTGTGGTTTCTCTCCCCAAGATTTTATGAATTGGTTTTCGTCTTCTGATTTACCTTCAGGAACATCGTCTTCAAGACTGTTTGGTAATTCTATCAAAAGATTATTCAATTTTAGATTTAGATCTTTTACCTTTTCATCCATTATTGTTAAATCTGATTTATAGTCAGAAATATTTTTTTTCAGAGAGGAAATATCAGCACCTTGGGAAATTAAAAGACCTATATCTTTAGATGCTTTGTTTCTTTTTTCTTGTAAAATCTGCATTTTTGTCTGGTAAGATCTAATATCATTATCAATATCAAGTATTTCAGAAGAATTTAATGATATTCCTCTTCTTTTCATCAGTTTTTCAAATTGTTTAGGGTTATTTCTAATATACTTAATATTATGCATTTATTGCCTCTTCTTATTATTCTTTACTAAGAAATCGAGAAAAAATTATGGAAATCTCATATAAAGCTATTATAGGCAAAGCAAGTAAAATCTGAGAAATCACATCTGGAGGGGTTAAAATTGCCGCAATTACAAATGCTGTTAAAATGGCGTATTTTCTTTTACTTGCTAAATCTTCTGGTGTTATGATTCCTGTTTTTACAAGTAGAAGCAAAATAACCGGTAACTCAAAGCATAATCCAAAAGCAAAGATAAGTTTCATGATAAGAGATAAATATTCAGATATTCTAGGTTCTAATTCAATAGGAAGAGAACCATCGACGCTATTGACCTGAAACGAAAGAAAAAAATCCCAAGCCAATGGAATAACAATATAATATACCATAGCTGCGCCAGCTAAAAAAAGCACTGGTGTAGCTAATAAAAATGGGAGAAAAGCTTTCTTTTCATTCTGATAAAGGCCAGGGGCAACAAAACGCCAAATTTGAATTAAAAAAATTGGAAGAGAAACACAAATAGATATAAAAAAAGCTACTTTTACTTGGGTAAAAAAACCTTCATGCAAAGCAGTGAAAATCATCCTACCACCGTTTTCTAAAATTTCTGCTGCCAAAGGTGCTTGCAAAAAATTATATACTATATCAGCTAAATTTTGATTATCATTTGTAAATTTAATGAAACATAAAAAAAATAGAAAAAGAAAAGCACAAAAAGATACCAAAAGCCTGTTTCTTAACTCAATTAAGTGATCAAGAAGAGTCATATCATGCTCTGACTTTTTAATTTTTGCCATACTAAGGTCTCAAATATTATGTTTTTTTTGTTTTCAAAGGTGATTTCTTTTTTGTATTATTTGAATTTTTTATTTCATCAATATCTTTTTTTAAAGAATTAATGTTTAAATCGTCCTCAAAACTTTTTAGTTCATCAATTTCAGAATTCATAATAGATTTATCATCTAGCTTTTGTACTTGGTTTCTTAAATCTGAAATTTCAGCTTCATTAGCCAAGTCATCAATTCCAGAATGAAATAAGTCATCAATTCCAGAATGAAATTGAGTAGCCATTGATTTAATTTTTCTTACAAAAGATGAAATAGATCTTAATACTTTTGGCAAATCTTTTGGCCCAACGACTATTAAAAGAACAAAAGATATTAATAAAAATTCTGGAAAACCAATATCGAGCATTTACTACTTTCTAGAATTTATGAATTCTTTTTAATAGTTTGCTTTTTTGCAGTTTTCTTTTTTGCAGTTTTCTTTTTTGGGGTGACTTTTTGTTCAGAAATAACCTCAACTTCTTCTTCATTGTCTTTGTTAGATTTAACCTGATCTTTAAAGTTTTTTAGACCTTTTCCAAAATCGCCCATTATACTCGATAATTTACCTTTGCCGCCAAAAAGAATAAGCACAACTATGAGAACTATAACCCAATGCCAAATACTAAATGCACCCATAACACATATCTCCTGAAAATTTATCTATAATATATAACGTAAACTATCAAATATGTAATAATAAATATTAAATCTTTTAAATTATTTAATTTTAATCTTCAAAAATGAAAATTTGAGAAGGGTCTGAATAAACTTTTACCTTTTCATTAATATTAAAAAAATTTAATCCAGGTATTCTTGCATGTACATGAAAATCAGTATTCTCAACTTTAAGTGATAAATGCACTAAAGTGGAACCAGCTAAAAGTCTAGCTTCCATGACACAGCCAACATATGGAGATATAATATATTTATTTTTGTTAGTATTTTTTGATAAATTTTTCTTATCTGAATAAAGCTTAATAGCTTCATTTCTTATAACTATTTTAACTTTACTTTTATTAAATTTCTTTGGACAGGAAAAAGTTCCCAAAACTGTATTTACAAGTCCTTCTTCAACTATTCCTCCAAATATATTAATTTCTCCAAAAAATTCAGCGATAAAAGCGGATTTTGGTCGTAAATAAAGATCTATTGGACTCCCAAATTGTTCAATAAAACCATTATTTAGAACACCAATCTTATCAGACATAAACATTGCCTCTTCGGGGTCATGTGTTACTAGTAATGCAGAAATATTATTTTCTCTAAGAATATGCAACATCTGGTCTCTAATTTTTTCTTTCAATCTTGAATCTAAATTTGAATAAGGTTCATCTAACAATATTATTTGGGGATCAGAAGCCATGGCCCTTATTAATGCAACTTGTTGTTGCTGACCCCCAGACAACTCATGGGGATATTTTTCAGAAAAATTTAATAAATTAACTTCATCCATTAATTGTTGTATTTTTTTTGTTTGTAATTGTTCTTCTTTTTTATCCATGCCAAAAAAAATATTTTGTAAAATTGTTAAATGAGGAAATAAAGCACAATCTTGAAATACATATCCAATACCTCTCTTATCAGGACTTAAATGAGTGTCTCGGGATGAAATTGTTTGATTATTCAATTTGATCTCACCTTTTTGGATTTTTTCAATTCCACTTGCGAGTTTTAGTAAGGTAGTTTTACCACAACCTGATGGGCCAAGAAGAGAGACAACCTCCCCTACTTGTAACCTCATAGAAAAATCATTTAAAATTATTCTATTATTATATTCAAAATGGATATTTAAGAAATCTAACAAGTTAATACCATAAAAAAAAATTAATCATTATTCACCGGTTCATCATTGAAAATTATTTTATTCTTGTCTAATAGACCAGAATTTTTTAAATCATCAATTCCTGGTAATTCGTTGATTTCCCTAAGACCAAAATGGTCTAAAAACAAATTAGATGTTTTCCATGTTAGAGGATTACCAGGTGTTGATCTCCTTGGCCCAGGTTGCACCCAACCTAATTCTAATAGCACATCTAATGTTCCTCTACTAAGAGAAACACCTCTAATATTTTCAATTTCAGACCTTGTTACTGGTTGATGGTATGCAATTATTGATAGGGTTTCTGTTGCTGCTCTAGATAAAGGCTTAGAAACCACCTTCTCAATATTCAAATACTCAGAAATTTCAGAAGAAGTTCTAAACGCATAAGTGTTATTTATTTTACAAAAATTCACTCCCCTAGAGGAATATTCTTTTTCTAAAACTTTTAAAATTTGATCCA
>JGI20158J14315_10002066_pt1 | contig 14222 bp, 9 predicted proteins | sample COG_08_FD_14315 | JGI IMG/M metagenome (IMG submission 14315)
GATAACATAAAAGAGATCGCCAATAAAGAAGTAATATAAAATTTTGACATAATTACTTTAATTAATATTTATGAGCACTATGGGCGCCAAAGCTCATTACATATTGCAATATAATTTGATTATCATGGTAATTTTTAGATAATTCCTCATGATTATATTGTATGCGAATACGACTAAATTCACTATTACTCCAGTCAATCATCGCCGTATATGATTTTGGATCATGATTGTTTGAATCTAGAGAGCTTCCAATTAACCCAGCTGGAGTGTTGGGAGTTAATAATTCACTATATCTTAATCCTAGTCGCCATTGAGGTTGAAATTTATATATAGTTTGTAAATACCAACCAGAAGACTTGTCATTAAAGTTAACTTCACCCGTTAAAGCGCTGCTACCTTCATTAGTTTCTTCGTAATTTCCAGACTCACTTCGATAAAAATACTCACCTTGAAGAGTTAATTCCTGATTTTTAGCGTTTCCAGTCGGAGCGAAAACATATTTTAGGTCAACAATATAAAGATCGCTATCACCAATGAAAGCCACTCTATTTTCATTGGTAATTCTTCCGGTTTTTGCTTCGCCGACAAGAGTAGATAAGCCAAGCCGCCAGTTTTGATTATTGCCGATATCACCTCCTATTGCCGCGTAAGCAGAGTATGATCCGGTTCCATCGCCACCTCCAAACGGAAAATCGTCACCCCTGAATGTTCCACCGCCAATTTCTGCATAAATATCAGTTGGTAAAATATAGGATATTTGAGACCCATCATCATTAAAACCATTATTTAAAAACGCTCTATATGTCAAGGGACGATCAGCAAAATCATCTGCGTGAGCATGCTTTGAATTTAAATATCCTAAATTCCAAAATGCTCGACCAGCTTTTATTTCAAGACCTGTGGGCAATCCAAATTCTGGTGAAGTTCTGATGAACGCCTCTTCTAACTCTATTATATCTGAACCATCCTCATTAACGATAGCAGCAGTTAATCTTCCAAAGAATTTGTCGTCAATATTAGAAGAAAAGTTGAGCTCAGACTCATCAATAGAAAATCCTTCTTTTCCTCTTTCACCTTCTTCACCGATACCAAAACCGGCAATCTCAGAAGTTTTTTTAGAAAAAGAAGAATATTTACCGTTTAAAATAACTCCTATTGACGGGTTAAATTTATTATCATAAATATTGCGAGTAGTAGTATTATTTAATATTGAGTTATTTTTATCTAACTTATTTTCTAAATCAGATATTCGTCTCTCATATGAATTTTTGATATTATTAAATTCATTTCTAAGAGATTTTATTTCTGAATTATCGGTTGCAAATGCAGGGCTTCCACATAAAGAAGTTGCGAGCACAATTTGTGCCATAATTTTTGTTGTAGTCATTTTTTTCCTAATAAGTTGTAATTTTTAAATATAAAGCCAAATAGCCACGCAGCAACTCAGTGTTGCGAGGTGAATTGATTTAAAATTTATCTAGTAATTAATTAGGAAAAGAAGGGAGGAGCACGGGGGTTGAAGAGTTTAACTTTGCCAGAAAAAAGTAAAATTTCTTTTGGTAGACTTGTTTTAAAAGTTAATAAATTTAGAGTGGTTAACTTAGTTGGGTCGTTGTTTAGTAATGTGTTGTGATCTGCGTTTAAGTAAATATCACAGACTTGACCATTATGTCCATGCTTTTCAAAGCCATATTCAGTAGTATGCAAAAGCAAGAAGACTTGCATACTAAGAAAGATGGTAATGATAAGTAATGAACTAAACTTTTTTACAAACATGCTGTTTTATTGTTGTAGCTAAAAGTGTAGTTAAATTTGATAATGGTCATAACATTAACTTCTTCGTAAAGCATCCCGGGATTTTATACTGACCCACCTTTAATCTTCCGACCATCATTTCCTTTTCAAATTAGGAAAAACTGCAAACATGTCATAAAGATATCTTAACACATTTTAATGGCTTTTCTTATATCTTTCAAGGTGTTTTTTGTAAATGATAAGTAAAGAGATGAGGATGGATTGTTTAATTTTTTAAGATGAAGGTTGGTGTAGCGACAAGCATAAACCCTCTATTTAGAACCTCTTCTCCATTCAAAGTAGTTCCGATCTTATGTGCCTCTGGGTAATATTTTCTCCTAAAAAGAAATTGTTGTTTTTTTAATAAAGAATAAACAGCATATTCAATTCTAACATCACTCTATCTAGGATTTTAGAAAATAAAAAAAAGACAAACTGCTATATTAAAACTTTTGAATGGTTTGGGAGGTATTTTGAGTTTTTTAGAAAAAAAATAGAAGGGAAATATCGCAGTTAAATTTGATAATTGGTGTAAATCGTGGATTACAAATTTTTAATAGTCAGGTTAAAATTATAAGATCTCTGCTTCTTAACGAAGCTTCCTAGGTTTTCTTCAGAAACGCTGATACCATACGAAACGCAGCAACCATTATATGCCAAGCTATAGTTTCTGTTAATAATCTTGCCTCCAACCAGATCCTTAGAAAACCCAATATTAGCATTTAATTTTGAAGTTAATTGGATCCCAGTATTTGAGTTCCACTGCTCTCTTTTGATATTGTTGCTATTACTCCTCTTTAGTAGTAAATAATTACCTGAAAAATTTACCCTCCCAACAGGAACTGTGTAACTTAAATCATTTACTTCATTATTATAATTTGATTCACTGAGGTGAAAATTATATATAAGAGATATCTTTTTATTTTTATAGGAAACTTTCCCAACAATATTTGACTTATCATTGTCGTTAAAACCTCTAATTATTACATCTTGACTGGAGTCGTTAAATCTTTGGCTCTGACCAAGATTTAGATTAAACTTACCTAACTGATTAAATAAATAGGCATTGAATCCATAACTAACCCTTTGCCCAGACTCGTTTCTGTCAAAACCTATCAAACGATCTTCTAAAAATAAATTTGCTTGGGTTAGTTCATTATCATTAACATCCTCATTGTACAAATTACTACTTTTGTCACGATTGGGACTTGCTACAAATTTTATCAAAGGCTCAAACATTACCATATTACCACTTCCTTTTCGAGCCATCGGAAGTTTCCAGCCAAAGGAAACTCTTGGATAGTAATTCAACTCTTTCTTTTTATAATTCTTGTCAGACCCTTCTGTATACTTGTAAGAGTTGGTTGTATGATACATATTTCCTTGTACATTTAATTTAGCCTCAAAAAGGTTTCCATAAGCATTGTAGGGCAACTTTACTTCTGGAATAAGTGACAATCTTTTATATTGCAAACCCTCCCTTCTGTGAATTGTTGTAAGATTTGAAAGAAGAGAAAGCTTTGCACCTAGGTGTTTTGACTTACTTTCAACATAATGCTCTAAAATTGGCAATGCCATTGGAGATGTTTTTCGATCTCTACTTACCGAAAGCTCCTGAATATTCAATATTTTTGCAGAATAATATTTTCTTGATTGCTGATTAATAAAAGTAATGTCCGAAGCTGTGTGGTCATCAAAATTAGATTTATAATCTCTTAAAAATTCCTTATCGCCAACATGATCAATATCTAAGATCAAGTTAGAAAACTTTGATAAAATAAAGTTACCTTGTAGAGATCCTCTCCACCTAAGGTTACGATTTTTAGCCTCACTATTTACAACTATTATCCTATCAGCATCCTCTAAATTGTTATTTGCAAGCTCCAGGTTTATGTCATAGTAACCACTTTTAACTAAATGACGAAATCTATTATCCATTAAAATATGCTTTGTGTCTGGAAAGTAGTTGGTATTAATTACTAAATCCTTATTGTCATTAATGTTAAGATAATAGGGTATGGTAAGGCCCAGACCAAGATTTTGACTTTTAGAATATGAAGGACTTAAAAATCCCGATTTTCTTTTGCTTGCAGGAAATAGGGTTTTGAAGTAAGGGCTGTATAAAATGGGTATATCGTAAATCCTAATTACAGAATTCTTTAACTTTATTGTCTCTCTGCTATCATTAATAATAATTTGACTGGAGGATATAGAGATTGGCTCCGACTGTTTTACAGGCTTGTATCTATCGCTATTTTCATTATTTGGGCAAAGTGAAAAAATAGATCTGTTTAAAATTGTTTTTTCATTTTTTTTGACAGCATTCTTTGCTACTATATAGGATCCATCAAAAAAAATTAAAGCTGGACTTTCTATCTCCCCATTATTAAAACCATCTGTAAATGTGGCTTTTGTAGAGAACATATTACCCAACTGATAATTATCCATTTTGACATTTCCTGTCGCTGTCACTGTTTTTTTTGACTGAGAATATTCTATCTTTTTAGCAGACATACTATTACCACCCTTTGTAAATTCAGCGCTTCCTGTGGCAGATATAATTTTTAACTTATTATCGGACTCTATAATATCGGCAGTTAACTTAGCTGGCAATTGATCAATTGTCTTATTTTGAGCAAAGATCGTGTTAGTAAAGAGAATTAGGTACAAAGTCAAACATGATTTATAATTTTTGCCTAACACTCTAATTATTCTAATTCCCGCGTCTAAAACACAATTATTAAAAAATGACATTAATAATAATCTATTCATTACTAATTTTTAGAAACATTTTATCTTCTATTCTTAAATCTATAGCCGTAATGACGTCTATTAATTCTTGATCATTATATATTTTTTCTAGTCTTTTCCACGCTTTATCAATATTTTTCTCTGGAAGTTTAACCAAAATATTATTACGAAACCTGATATCCCACCTACGATCTCCAATCAAACTTGCTGAATAAACATAACGACCTATTTCAGGTTTAGCAGAAAATATATTAAATAATGATTTAACTTTTAGATTAGCTTTGTCTCCATTGACAATTATCAAATAATTAAAATCATCTATATTTTTTGTATCAATTTTTGTACCGTTCTTATCTATGACGTACCTTTTATTGTTATGCTCCCAGATTGCAAAAGGACTATATTCAGTAATCTTAATATCCAGACTAAAAGACACGTTGCGATTAATAAAAACCTCCTTGACCCAGTTAATTTTCTCAATCTCTGATCGTATCTCATCTATTACCTTTGAACCTAAATGTTCAAAACCTACATTCTTGGTTTTTATCTTTATGATTTCTCTAATTTTATCTTCGCTAGCATGAACTAAGCCAACAACACTGACCTTATCATAAGATAAGTTAAGTAATTTTAAGATCTTTATTTTTTGTAACCTGTATTGCTTTTTGACAGCATCATAGTGACGATCATTAGTAACGAAAAAAACTATAAAAAAGGCTATTGTCGCCAGTAAAAGAAGGGATAAAATCTTTTTAAATAACCTTTTATGTAAAAAAAAATATCTTTTAACGATTTCCTTAAATTCTATCATTAATCATTTTGATAAAGTTTTTAACGCCAAACAGGGCAATAAAAGATCCCATTCTTGGTCCACTTTCCTGTCCGAATAAAGTTTGATAAAAACAAGAAAACCAATCCTTCATGTTATTTTCATAACCAAATTCTCGACCAGTTTCATAAATTATGTTTTGTAATAATTTACCATCCTTAGACTCTTCTTCACCAATCTTTTGCAGCTTATTTACAAGAGAAATCATTGCATTTTTTTCGCCCTCAGAGGTTTTTCGATATTTTTTATATTTCTTTACAAAATCATTGTAATAATTAATTGCAGAGGTAACCATCTTTGCCAAAAATGGAGAATTTTCCTTGTTTAAACCCTCTTCATATTTAGATATAAAGCCCCATAAAATATCGTCACTCTCTGGGTTGCAGGCGCTCGCTAAATTTAACAAGAGTGAGTAGCCAATATCACACTTTTTACTTGGTTTTTCATGAAAATGAATGTGATTTATTGGATTATCTAGCTTTTTAATCTCATCCTCTTCTTTTAAGTAAGAATTTAAAAAAGCAATATATTCGTCAGTTGCCTTTGGAATTACGTCAAAATGCAATCTTTTTGCAGTTTTTGGCTTTTGAAACATAAAAAGTGAAAGAGATTCTGTTGGAGCATATTTCAGCCATTGACTAATTGCAATACCGTTACCTTTGGATTTTGATATTTTGGCGCCATCTTCGCTAAGAAACATTTCGTAGCAATAATTTACTGGCGGAGTTTTACCTAAAATTTGGCAAATTTTACGATAAAGTGGCTCATTTGCCAAATGATCCTTACCATAAATTTCATAATCTACCTCAAGAGAGTACCATCTAGCGCCAAAATCAACTTTCCACTGCAATTTGCAATTGCCATTTAAGACGGAAACCTCCTTTCTATCCCCATTTTCATCGCAATAAATTACAACTTCCCTTTCCTTATCAATTCCGATTACACCTTTTTCTATTACCTTGCCGGATTCAGGATCAATTGGCATTATTGGACTATAGGTTTTTTGTCTCTCTTCCCCAAGGGTTGGAAGCATTAGGGCCATCAATTCATCATACTTCTCTAAAACTCTGACCATGGTACTATTAAAGGCTCCTGATTTGTATTTCTCAGTAGCTGAAATAAATTCATAATCAAAACTAAACTGATCTAAAAAAGTTTTAAGGCGGCCGTTCATATGGTCGCCATATGATTTATAAAGCTCAAACGGGTCAGGAACTGAACTGAGGGGTTTTCCAATATTTTTTCTAATCAATTCTTGGTTAGGTAGGTTGTCCGGAACCTTCCTAAGACCATCAATATCATCAGAAATACAAAGCAATTTAACAGGAATTTCTGGAGCCAAAATCTTAAAAGCACTCATAACAAAGTTGGTCCTGACCACTTCACCGAAAGTGCCAATGTGAGGTAATCCAGACGGACCATAGCCAGTTTCAAACAAAACATAGCCTTTTTTTGGCGTTTTATTCTGTATTTTTTTTAATATTCTTTGGGCTTCAATAAATGGCCAAGATTTTTGATTCATTTCGGGGTTTGTTATATTTGGATTTTCTGGAACTACAATATCTACAAAAATATTTTAGATTTCAAGCAGATAATACCATTGCCCATCTACAATACTGGATAAGTAATAGCATTATAAATGGCAAATGATGTAACTGTAAATTGTCAGTAAAATTATGTCAACACTCGCCACCAAGGAACTTCTAAAAAACTACCTTCTAAAACTAGTTCAATTGATGATTGAGTTTCATGTTTAATATTAGATTTTGTCAGTGCGTTATTATGATATATCTGTCTCAAATTGTATATTTTAAGGATGGAAATTGGTATTATGCATCCTTAACAGATTATATCTTTTGTACAAATGATCGGCTTGATTTTAAAATTTGTACTGAAAATTTCCAAAGAAATCGTGCCAAGATTATGCTGAAAAATGGAGTAAAGGAGTGAAAAAAAGACAATTGTCGAGGTAGCAGATCTAACATCTTGGAATATTTATTCTAGACTAAAGATACTTAAATTATAGGCAGGTTTGACTCGAAGTCTTGCAAAACAAAAATTCTGTAATATGCAGCAGACAGATGACACTGACAATAATTAAGTAGTTACTGCCAGTGTCCGTAATTAACTAAGATTTAGTTAACAGCTTTTTTTAGTAAATCACCAACTTTAAATCTAACAGACCTTCTAGCTGGAATCGTGATAGATTCACCAGTTTTTGGGTTTCTGCCGGTTGTTTCAGGCTTGTCTTCAGCGATAAATGAGCCAAATCCAGTAAACTGAACTTTATCATTTGTTTTAAGATTTTCTGCAATAATATCTAATACAGAATTAAGAATGTTAGCAGCTTCAGTTTTGTTTGTATTAGTTCTTTGAGCAAGTTCTGATGCGATATTTGCTTTAGTTACAATAGACATAATGTAATTAAATTAAAGTTAATTAAATTATAATTTTACCATTATAATTTTAAATATAAAATAAGATACAGATGGTGTAAACGCCAATCTACAGTCAATTTTTAGAGATTCTGCCCCCTTAGTTATTAAAAATCAAGGAAAATTTATTTTGAGGGTTGGTAATATAGGATCGCTTTAGATAAAATTTCATATTAATTAAATATATTTTGTTGCATAGAATTTTATCAGATATCAAGTATTTGCCAAGAGTAGGTCCAATTTTAGGTAACTATCTATCGCATCTGGTGGGAGGTTGTCGCTGGATTGATCTCCTATATCATTTACCCGCCTCATATAATGCAAAAAAATATTTACCTAATGTTGGCGAAATACATGATAAGGATGAAGTTATTTTAAAAGTTACGCCGGAGGAGTATATTAAGTCTAGTAAAAAAAACTCACCATTTAAGATTCTTTGTTACAGCAATATTGGGTATATTAACCTTATTTTTTTTAAAATTTATCCAAATTTTTTAGAAAAAAATCTACCAATAGGGGAGGAGGTAGTAATTTCTGGAAAAATTGAAAGCTACAATAATAGCTGGATCATTTCTCATCCAGAATACATTTTGCCAGTTAAAAAAATTTCCCAAATTTCAAAAAACCAATTAATTTACCCTTTAACTGCCAAAATTACTCAAAAATTAATAACAGAAAAAATTAATTATGTTCTGGGCTTGTTGCCAAATTACCCAGAATGGATTGATCCAAATTTAATTAAAGAGAAGGGTTGGCCCACATGGTTTGAGGCTCTTCGTAATTTACATTTATTTAATGTAGATAATTTTAATCCAAATAATTTAAATCGTCGAAGATTGGCTTTTGATGAATTATTGGCTATTAAGATAACTGAAAAAATTTATCATAATCGAAATAAGAATACCAAGAATATCAAAAATATTGGAAATAATAAATTGTCCAATATGTTGTTGGCCAATTTGCCTTTTGATTTAACGAATGGGCAAAAAAGTGTTTTTTTGGAAATAAAGGAGGATTTGGCTGCTGAAAATCAGATGTTTCGCTTATTGCAGGGCGATGTTGGTTCGGGAAAAACTATTGTAGCTATTCTTGCTGCCTTAATTTTGGCTGAAAATAAGCGTCAAACTGCGTTAATTGTACCAATTTCTCTTCTTGCAATTCAGCATTTTAACACCTTATCAAAATTAACCAAGGATTTGGGTTTAAATATTTCCCTTTTAACCTCTAAAAATACAAAAAAACAAAAGGAAGGCATTCTCAAAGACTTAAAATCAGGCAAAATTGATTTAATTATTGGGACTCAAGCTTTAATTTATGATGATATTATATTTAATGATTTAGGCTTGGTAATTATTGACGAACAGCATCGTTTTGGCGTGATGCAAAGATCAAAATTAGTTTCTAAGGGTAAAAATCCTGACATTCTAGCCATGTCAGCAACTCCAATTCCAAGAAGTTTAATGATCGCACTTTACGGTGATATGAAAATCTCCTTATTGACAGAAAAACCAAAGAATCGCCAACCAATTAAGACTCAGATTATCTCGAAATCTAAAAAAGAACAAATCTATCATTCATTGCACCGAATTTTAGCTAAAAATGAAAAGGTTTTTTGGGTTTGTCCGTTGGTTGAAGATAGTGAGGACTCTGAACTGACTTCTTTAGAAGAAAGGTATGTAGAATTAAAGAGTCATTTCGGAGAAAAGAATATTGCGATTTTACATGGTAAAATGAAGGGAAAGGATAAGGAGAAAATCATGAGCAACTTTTCTTCCGACGATAGTAAGGTAAAGTTATTGCTTGCAACAACGGTGATAGAGGTTGGGGTTGATGTCGGCGACGCAACGGTGATGGTAATTGAAAATGCTGAAAATTTTGGCCTAGCACAGCTACATCAATTGCGAGGTCGTGTTGGTCGTTCTCAGAGGGAGTCTTTTTGTATCCTTTTATATGATTATAAATTGAGTCAAAATGGTCGAAAAAGATTGGAAATCATGAAAAATAGTAATGATGGATTTTTTATTGCCGAGGAAGATCTTAAGATGCGTGGTTTTGGTGAAATGGTTGGTACAAAACAAAGCGGCTTGCCAGAATATAAAATTGCTGATTTAACTTTTGATCATGATTTATTAGAAATCGCTGATAAGCAATCGAAAATTATACTCTCTAATGTTGTTAAAAATAAGGATAAAATTAATAATTTATTAAATATTTTTAATTTGAAAAAGGTAATAGATATGTTGAAGGATTGAGAAATATAAAATACATAACCTTCGCGCCCACTTCTACCTTTTTTCTTTTGTTTATTTTCTAAAAAACTCAAAATAAAGTCTTTTTTCTTTAATGCGTAGTTTAGGTTTAATAGTTTCTTAAGGTGACTTAATTGAGGTTTCTTGGGTAAGAACAAGATCCTCTTTTTTATTATAAAAAAATATCAATTAATTGTTTGACAATTAGAAGGCGGGTACTTAGAATAAATTTTTCAGTAATCGAAATCTTATTTATCGGTTACAATTTGTTGTTTTAAAATCGTAAATTTAGTTAATTTTAGTCTTTATTAGACTTAATTTTTTAGATGTTAAAAATCTAAAGTAAAAATATATAATAAAGGCGGTAGTACTTAACAAACATCACTTAGCTTATCGTTAAGAAAAGCTTGAATCAAACTTGAGAGTTTGATCCTGGCTCAGAACTAATGCTGGTGGTATGCTTAACACATGCAAGTCGAACGGACTTTGGAGAGCTTGCTTTTCAAAGTTAGTGGCGAACGGGTGAGTAATGTATAAGAATCTACCTAGCAGTAAGGAATAACTTCGGGAAACTGAAGCTAATACCATATATTACCGTTTATTCGGGAAAGATTTATCGCTGTTAGATGAGCTTATATCAGATTAGCTTGTTGGTAGGGTAATGGCCTACCAAGGCGATGATCTGTAGCTGGTCTGAGAGGATGACCAGCCACACTGGGACTGAGACACGGCCCAGACTCCTACGGGAGGCAGCAGTGGGGAATATTGGACAATGGGCGAAAGCCTGATCCAGCAATACCACGTGAATGATGAAGGCCTTAGGGTTGTAAAGTTCTTTTAGTAGGGAAGATAATGACTGTACCTACAGAAAAAGCACCGGCTAACTTCGTGCCAGCAGCCGCGGTAATACGAAGGGTGCTAGCATTGTTCGGAATCATTGGGCGTAAAGCGTATGTAGGCGGCTTAGCAAGTTGGTTGTGAAATCCCGGGGCTCAACCTCGGAATTGCAATCAAAACTGCTTCGCTAGAGTATAGTAGGGGATAGTGGAATTCCTAGTGTAGGGGTGAAATCCGTAGATATTAGGAGGAACATCAGCGGCGAAGGCGGCTATCTAGACTATTACTGACGCTGAGATACGAAAGCGTGGGGAGCAAACAGGATTAGATACCCTGGTAGTCCACGCAGTAAACGATGAGTGCTAGTTGTCGGGATCTTAGGATTTCGGTGGCGAAGCTAACGCGTTAAGCACTCCGCCTGGGGAGTACGGCCGCAAGGCTAAAACTCAAAGGAATTGACGGGGACCCGCACAAGCAGTGGAGCATGTGGTTTAATTCGATGATACGCGAGAAACCTTACCAGCTCTTGAATCCTGGTCGCGATCTTCAGAGATGAAGATCTTCAGTTCGGCTGGACCAGTGACAGGTGTTGCATGGCTGTCGTCAGCTCGTGTCGTGAGATGTTAGGTTAAGTCCTTTAACGAGCGCAACCCCTATCCTTATTTGCCATCAGGTCATGCTGGGAACTATAAGGAAACTGCCAACGACAAGTTGGAGGAAGGTGGGGATGATGTCAAGTCATCATGGCCCTTATGGGCTGGGCTACACACATGCTACAATGGTGGTTACAGCAGGACGCAATGGAGCAATCCGGAGCCAATCCTTAAAGACCATCTCAGTTCGGATTGGGGGCTGCAACTCGCCCCCATGAAGTTGGAATTGCTAGTAATCGCAAATCAGAACGTTGCGGTGAATACGTTCTCGGGTCTTGTACACACTGCCCGTCAAGCCATGGAAGTCGTTTTTACCTGAATATGGTGGATTAACCTTCGGGAGATAGCTATACACGGTAGAAATGGTAACTAGGGTTAAGTCGTAACAAGGTAGCTGTAGGGGAACCTGCGGCTGGATTACCTATTTAAATAAAGATTTTACTTTGTGTAAAATCATATATACGTTAGGTACTATCGTCTTTGTTATATATTTTAAATTAAAGATTAATTAACTAAATTTATGTTTCTCTATTACCTATTTCTAGGTTATTTTTCAAATTTTTCATAATTAAAAGGGCATAAAAAAATCTTACGGTTGAAAATGTTGCGTTTACCGCGTCATTTTAATAATACCAATTTTTACAGGAACGCTAATTATAATTCCAATATTTATAGAATTTCTTTATAAAAATCTAAAAGAAAAATCTTTTGCTAAATATGTAGTTAAATTTGATAATTTACTCTATTATACCTTCTTTTATTATAATTGATGGGATTAGTAAAAATTAAAAATGTATCTTAATATGACTCAAAAAATTTCTATTATAATTCTTGGCGCTGGTAAGGGTACTAGAATGAAGTCTAATAAATCAAAGGTTTTGCACAAAATAGCTGGTCTATCAATGATTGAGCATGTCATTTCTGGAGCTTTAAATTTAAACCCTAATGAGTTAAGTATTGTTATTTCTGACGAGATGGGAGTTGATGTGCAAAGAGATCTTAAAAAAAAATACAATAATTTATATTTTACAATTCAAAAAGACAGACTTGGAACTGGTCATGCAGTAAGGGTTGCTATAGAAAATTCTAAGGTTAATAGTGATACTTGCCTTATCCTCTATGGAGACACGCCGTTTATTGAAAAAGAGACCTTAAGAAATATTATTGACGATTCTAGGGAAAGTGATGTTTCGGTTTTAGCCTTCGAATCTGAAGATCCATCTTCTTATGGTAGGCTAATTGTAGATGGTCAAAAGTTAGAAAAAATTGTAGAATTTAAGGATGCTAATAAAAAACAAAGGGAGGTCAAGCTTTGTAATTCAGGCGTGATGGCAATCAATGGTTCAAAAATTAATAATTTATTGGCTCGCATTAATAATAATAACGCTTCAAAAGAGTTCTATTTAACTGATATTGTGGCAATTGCCAAAATGGAGGGTTTAAAATGCTCTTTTATTAAATGTAATGAGGATGAGGTTTTGGGTATAAACTCAAGACTTCAATTAGCAGAGGCCGAGAAAATTTTTCAAGATAAAAAGCGTCAAGAAATGATGAACAATGGTGTTACCTTGGTTGATCCCAATTCTGTACATTTTTCTTTTGATACTAAGATTGAGAATGATGTTGTAATCCATCCAAATGTGGTATTTGGGGCTGGAGTTGAGATTGATTCTGGTACTGAGGTCAAGTCATTTTCTCATATTGAAGGAGCAAAAATTGCTAAAAATACAATTATTGGACCATTTGCCAGAATTCGACCCGGTGTTGAGCTTGGTGAGAATGTTAAAATTGGTAATTTCGTTGAAATTAAGAAGAGTAAAATTGCGAATGGTGTAAAAATCAATCATCTTTCCTATATAGGAGATACAAATATTGGGTCAGAGTCTAATATTGGGGCTGGAACTATTACTTGCAATTATAATGGCTACAATAAGTTTCAGACTAATATTGGTTCAAATGTATTTATTGGATCGAATTCAGCCTTAGTTGCGCCAGTTAATATTTCCGATAATGCCATGATTGCTGCTGGGAGCGTGATTACTAAAGATGTTCCTGAAGGAAGCCTTGCAATTTCTAGATCTAAACAAACCTTAATAAAGGGCGGCAGCTTAACATTTAAGAATAAAGCTAAAAATACTTGATGTACACATATAGTAATTTTCTGATTTAATAACTCTTTGTAAGAAGGAAGATCATAGCAGTTTTTTGCTTGGAATTTTGGCATATTACTAGGTTAAATTCAGCCCCTAATTCTAATCCTTCTTACTATTAAATTTTAAAAAAATAATAAAAATTATATCATATTGTTGCATTAGAATCTAGAACTTACAGACTAAGCTCTCTCACACACGGTCATCTTAATGTGATTGAATAATGTAGGAAATGGAAGATTGAGGGATTTGAATATTAGTAATGAAGCAGAGCCTAAGCTTTATCTGTGAAGGCGGGTACAATAAAGATCTAAAGGAGTATAAAATTCCTTAGCGTTGTTTTTCGTGCCCTTGGACTTCGAACCCAATACCAGAGAATTTATCAACCAAATTAATAGGTAGTAGGATATAATATCGACCCTTATTATTCATGTTAGCAGCTCTAATTTCAGAATCTTCACCAGAACCAAAAAAAATATCAGCCCTAATAGTTCCCTTAATAGCAGATCCAGTATCTTGAGAAA
>JGI20158J14315_10002067_pt1 | contig 14222 bp, 20 predicted proteins | sample COG_08_FD_14315 | JGI IMG/M metagenome (IMG submission 14315)
CAATCCTCGAGAGTATAAAAGAAATACTTAGGCTGCCTTGTTTCAAGAAAATCTATTAAGGAAGGAATTCGACATGTTAGGGGATTAGCAAGATTTGGAGGATATAAATCTTTTAAGTTACCCCATCTATACTTTGGCCTACCTTTCGAAGGTGTTCTGGCTTCAAAAAAGAGTCTAGTTGGTGCATATTCACCCTTCTTCCTCTTTACGACCTTAGCATTCTTATCTAATTCCTTTTTTCTTTTTAATGAACCTATATGTTGCCTAAAAATTGACATGGTTAATTTTACTATAAAAGAGATGAATATTTAAGATTTTTTAAAAGTAAGTGAAACGGAGTTAATGCAATATCTTAATCCTGTGGGCTGAGGACCATCATTGAAGACATGCCCAAGGTGTGCTCCACACTCTTTACAACTAACTTCTACTCTAATCATCATATCAGAGGTATCTTCTTTCAGTTCAACATTTTCACTTTTAATACAGTCATAAAAACTAGGCCACCCTGTTCCAGAATCAAACTTTTTTTCAGAACCGAATAGTTCACTATCACAGCAAATACATTTATAAATTCCTTCTGACTTTTCATCATTATAGGCACCACTAAAAGGTGGTTCAGTGCCACATTCTTGAGTAACATGATATTCCATTTTAGTTAATTTATCCTTAAGGCTCATAGCTTTATCCCCAATTCTTTAGCGAGAAAATTTATTATATCCTTAGATTCATAAAGCCATTCCGAACTCTTACCTTCGATGGGAATGACCAAACATGGAACTTGGAGCTTCCCGCCACCTGAAACCAATTCTTCCGCGTAGTCTTTATTTTTTCTAGCATCCTTGGTCGGAATAACTATATTATTTCTTTTCATAAATCTTCTTACTCGGACACAAAAAGGACAGGCCTTAAATTCGTACATCACCATGCTTGAGGTAAAAGTATTTATTCTCAATCTTTCTTCTTCAGAAATTGTAATCGGACTAGGCGAAGTAGCCCAGTCTAAGAAAAGAATAATTCTTCCTAAGATAAACCTAATTATTTTCATTTATCATCTCCTGGTACAGAAGCTAAAGCTAAGCCAACATTCTTTAAAAGAATTGAGGCTTCGGCAGACATCTTTTCATCATTATTCAAAATTAAATTTCTCCAATATATAATTGTATCAGCAAAAATTGTCTCAACTAAAGGGTTGGAGGCGGCCGAGTCATCTAAAGAATTCCATGTCTCCAATGCCAAGAAGAAGTAGCCAGGGAGTTTTTTGTTAAGAAACTTAGCTAAGTATGGATTTTGCCTTGCAAAAGACTCCCACTCTTTGATTTCCATTGTTCTAATCTCTTTTGGAAACAAATCAGCCCTATCAAACAATTCATACTTTCTCATGAAAGAGGTTGCATTTTTTTCATTAATTATTTCTCTTCCAACTTGAGATCTCTGATTAATGTTTGAATCAAGAATTTTAGATTGAGCCATGATATTTATAATGTATTATAACTAGAGGAATGATTCAAGAAACAATTCTTTTTTACTTTTCGATAACAGTAGTTCTAATGATATTAGTACTGATTTATCTAATTAAAAGGAAATAAGCTGATGTGGAAATGTAAACATACATGGAAAAAAGCCTCAGTTAATACTTTATGGTGTCTTTTTGGTTGCTCGATAGGTGACTTTGGTACTATTATATATTTCCAAAATATTACTCATGGATATTCAACTTTAGAAATAATGCTATTAGCCATAGTGAATGGGTTAATTACAAGCATTATACTTGAAACAGTTATACTCTGGAGACAGTTAGAATTTCTAGATGCCTTTAAAACAGCAATAGGTATGAGTTTTGTTAGCATGGTTGGCATGGAGATTGCTATGAATACAACTGATTTCATGCTAAATGGAGAGGCTATTATTAATTTAAGATCTCTTCCATATATACTTATAGCTGGATTTTGTGCTCCTGTTCCATACAACTATTGGAAGCTAAAAAAATTTGGGATTTCTTGTCATTAAAAAACTAGGCGCTTTTCATTTCACGGTATTTTCTTTCTTCTTCAGTAAATGCTCCATCAGCAACAGGAACGATTGAAGGAATTAATGCTCCACCCAGCCTAAGGAAACAGCCTTCAAGATACTTTCCAGTTTCAGCTGCATAAAAGGCATTTCTTTTGAAAGTTAAAAAAGATCTCCAGTAATTAATTGTAGACCATACAACAGTCGACGGCGTTACATACTTTAATTCATCATTAAAAGTACCAATGTGAGCCATAGACAAAATTGTTAAATCAACAATCTCATCTCCAACCATTGTTTTAGGATCCCATGATTCGTGATCCAAAATAAGCGTTCCATGCAAAATTGAATAATCATGCATAACAGCTTCAATTAGTTTATCTGGATTTTCAGTTGTTAAATACTCCTCTAGACAGTCGAGAGCGATTAGCTTAAATGGATTGTGGCTGTGGTAGCCTTCTCCCTTGTCGTTTCTGAGTTGAACATTACCTTTAGCCTGTGGTCTAAATAAGACTTTATCTCTTAAACCTTCTGGAAAAACTAAAGCTATCGTAGTTTCTTGTTCTTTTTGTTCTTTAAAATCTATACCTTGCATATGAAGTATATTACTTACCTTTTTTATTATAGCAATCATTAATTAATAAAAGTTTCTTAAGTTTCTTTTTTCCATTTATAATTATCTAATGACAGGTCCTAAAGAAAAAATATTTTTCGCAATCCTATTTTTAACTATTTTTTTGATAATGGCCTATTCATTGTATCAGATTACTGAAAACGCTAATAAAATTTAATTAGTCCCATTCCAATAGTTCTTACATTCTTGCCATAAAGCTGATCTAGATTTTGCTCGTTTTATTGGATTATTTCGACTAAAACATCCCATAACTAATCCACTTAAATATAGGAACAGAGCATAGTATCTCTTAAGTTTTAACCTACCCTCTGGAGATGTACTTAAATAAATAAAGTACAAAAGAATTATCGGTGAGAGTAGCGGTATAGCAAAAGGGAGAGAGAGGATGAAGACAATAATTCTGTTAAAAGTTTTTTTTAATTTAGATGCCATTTAATTATATTTCGAACTCTAGTTGTTTATTTTTCTTGGAAATATCTTCTTTTTTCTTAGAATCTCGGGAATCGGTAAATGAAGGTCCACCATCATTCTTTAAAATACTTAATATATGATCATATTCTTTTAAGGAATTTTCATGTTTTAAATAATCAGGCATCATTTGCTCAACCTTTATCCAGTAATCCGATGAATGGTTCCTAATGTCCATATGTGCCAATTCATGAACAACCAGATAGGCAATTACCTCTGGTGGAACAAGAACAACTCTCCAACTAAAATTTAGATTCCCATCTCCAGAACAAGATGCCCATTGAGAAAACGAGTCTTTTATTATTACTTTCTTATATGGGATCTTATAGAGACTTGAAAATCTATCTGCTACCCCTGAAATATAATCTAGGGCTCTGTCTTTATACCAATCAATAAAGAATTTATTTGCAAACTTTAAATAATTCTTAGACAAAAAAAATGTTCCATCCCTATAAGATAATGGAACAGGATCATTGTCAATAGTTTGAAGATTCCTCTCAATTCCAAGATACAGGAACTTTTCGCCATCCTCATACTTTTTGTGTAGATCATTAAGATATTTTGCTTTCGCTATTTGCTGTGTCCTGAGAAGCCAAAATTTCTTGGATTCAATTATTTCTTCAATCCTTTCTATTGGTTCGTTAAGTGGAGCGCGAACAATTATATGTCCCTCCACAGAAACTTGAATTTCAGTACTCTTCCTTTCGGTTCTTATAATTTGGTCCACTTTAACAGACATTTGAGCTCACTATAACAAAAATAAAGTGAAATCGCTAGTTTTTTAATAAAAAAATCAAAGAAGTATTAAAGTAAGAACAGTTAGCAAAAGTCCAAATACAACTCCAACCACGGTTCCTTTCAAAGTATCCATTTGTGGCTTACTAAGTTTCGGAGGCACTGGAAGCTTATCAGTATCCAATAGTTCAAATAATGGAATATGTGAAAGAATAATAAAAGTAGGTATCCCTATCGCTACAGCCATTATCACTAACTTTCCTATTACAGGCACAGTTTCATAAAAAACTAATTCTTCAGCTGTAACATTTCCAGCTAAAAGCAAAAAGAAAAAAACAATTTTTGAATTATTAAATCTCATATATTTAGATTGAATTATAATTCTAAATATAGGAAAATCAACTTATGCCATCTTGTTGTTTGCAAATATATCAAAGACTTTCACATTTTAAAGATGATAAAGATTACTGGGTTGAATATACAGATTTTTACGAACGTTTTTGGGGTGGTCCTACATCACCTTATGGTTTGTGGTTCGGAAATGAGTACGGAACATTTCAAAATGCCTTATGTGAGCAATTAGATATAAAAGAAAATCAAATTAAAGAATGTCTATTTATTAAAGAAGATAATGAAAATTTCATCTGTCCGGACAATAAGTTAGATAATACTCCTTTTTCTTTTTTAGTTGACAATCTTATCCCAATTCACTGGTTTTTTGTTTTTAACGAAAGCCAAAAAAAAGTGTTTAAAACTCATTGGGGTTTTGGAGCAATTCATTACAAAAGTAGTATTGCTGATGTTAAAAAAACAATTAACAATTTCAATTCTACAGTAGAAGAAACCTTAGTTGAAGATTTAGAACTTAAAAAATATTTAGATGTTATTCAGGAAGATTTGCAGGACTTAAACAAGTGGTTACATAAATTTCCCTCCGATAGCTTTATTATTTTAAATTATGGAGACTTACTTGCCTCCTTCCCTATGACTAGTCTTGACAAGGAGGATTCAGTGAAAATAGTTTCAGATTTTAAATTAATGCTAACAAAATCAGAGTTTAAGAATGCAAAAGACTTGTTTAAATTTCTATTAGAGCGTTGGACAAATATAGAATTCGCTAATCAGAAAGATTTGAGTAAGTCATCAAATTAATTCTTTTATTTTACTCATTGGTATCAACTTAGGGGGTACTAATAGTTGGTTTTCATTTTTAACAAAATCATTTTTATACTCTAAGCTCCACTTGTAGCTCAAAAAATACTGAGTAATAATCAACGCTAAATCTTTTGTGTTCTTAATCTTTGACCATTCAGATATCTTACTTTCTAAAGGAATTATTTTGGCCTTGGCTGGATTGAACAAAACCCTCAATGAGAAGTTTCGCTCTTCAATAGATTGTGGGTTTAATTCTTTTTTAGCTGTTCTCAGCATTTTATAGATGTATTTGAAGGTTCCAGCGATATGTTCTTTATTAAACGGAATAGAATTCTTTGACTTCTTATATGCATTATAGTCACCTAGGCCGAGGGCAAACTCTTTAAGGCTTAGTTTGTCTTCAACGCTTGGATATTTAGATTGCAATGTCCATGCAATTACCTGGTATCTAACAACCGGATGATCCAATATGCAAGGCTGCTCTTTAATTGCAAGAGCCAAGTATAGTGGCTTTTTGGTTTCTTGAAAATCACTGAAATATTTACAAAAGAAGAGCCAGGATAAAATCCCGGTCTTTCCAACATGGACTTGTTCTACAAATTCCTTTAAAGCAACAAAGAAACTATCACTCAAAATTTCTGAATCAATCCAAATATCTTTTTTATTTTTCTTTGCCATTATTTAAAAATTATACCACCAATGAAAAAGTAACGCTCGGATATTTAAATTAACTTCATTCTCATCGAAATAGACTGGAATGTTGTCCTATATTTGTTGGCAAGAATATGAAGAACTATCTTATCAATCGAATCTACCTCGTGAAAATCTTTAGTAGCTATGGAACCTGAATATGGAGCATAAGATTTATGATACCTAGTAGCAAAAATTCCTAGGGCTTCGTCAATAATAAGTGTATTTATATGTGGGGACAACATGATGGGTGATGACTTTTTTCTTTTCTTAGAGTCCAACATAAAAGGATAAAATCTTATAAAGAATTTATCGATTTTACTTCTTAACGAAACAAACTCGGATAAAAGTTTGGAATCGCTAGGAAAATTCTCAGCATCTGGCCCAAAATATACTAGCTTGGACAAAGAGCCTGAAGATGCTGCCGTAAATATAGCCTTTAACCAGTTCTTAGCTTCTGTCCATCTGTCAAAATTCTTCTTAGAAGACAATAAAGTGTTGGAATTTTCCAATTCATTCAAAACAGATTGTAATAAATTTATAATAATTTTTACTTTTGACTCTCTTTCTAATGTTAGTTCATCTTTCCAACCCTTCACATAACTTTCGTCATACAAAATTCGAGGTTCTAATTTAATCTGTTCAATTATTGATTCTAAAAGTTCCTTCTCTTTGAGAATGTCTGGATAATACTTATCTTTATAATATTCAACACTTACAGAAATATCCTCTAAATTTGTAACTTTTGTTAATAATTTCTTTTTCATTTTCTAAAGACTTGGCTTTATCATTGTTTTAGGATCTAGGATCCTAGCTGCTTCCTTCTTTTCTAAAATTTTGTTTTCATCAACTACTTCTCTAACAGTTTTATTTTCGTTAAAAGCTTTTTTTGCAACTGCCGCAGCTTTATCGTAACCGATTACTGGAGCCAAACTAGTACACATGGCCAAACTTTTTTCAATAGTACTCTCACATTGTTCTTTATTCACCTCTATTCCAGATATGCAGTCTTTAGCAAAGACAGCTGAGACATTAGATAAAATTTCTACAGATTCAATCATATTATGGGCCATAACTGGCATCATAACATTTAGTTCAAAATTTCCGGATTGACCTGCTATTGAGATAGTTAAATCATTTCCTATGACTTGAGCACACACTTGTGTTAATGACTCAGCAAGAACTGGGTTAACCTTACCTGGCATAATAGATGAACCAGGCTGAATTGCAGGAACTGAAATCTCTCCAAAGCCACATCTAGGCCCACTACCAAGCCATCTAATATCATTTCCAATCTTCATTAATGAAGTAGCTAATGTTTTCAATGCACCACTGGTTAAGACTAACGCATCTTTTGATGCTTGAGCCTCAAAGTGATTATTAGCTTCCTTAAATTTAATTCCAACTTTCTTGGAAATCTCAATTGCAACCTTCTTTCCAAACTTGGGATGCGAATTGATGCCAGTACCTACAGCGGTACCGCCTTGCGCTAATTCTGACAAATTACCAGAGGCTTGCTTTATAAACTCTATGGATTTAGAGACCATGCTTGCGTAGCCTCCAAATTCCTGGCCTAACGTTATAGGCGTAGCATCCTGAAGGTGAGTTCTACCAATCTTAAAAATTTTATCAAATTTTCTTGCTTTTAATGACAACTCTTTTTCTAAAATCTTTAGATTAGGAACAAGAGAGTTTAGAATTAGGCTATAAACCGATATATACATTGCAGTGGGGATAACATCATTGCTAGACTGGCATAAATTTACATGATCATTTGGATGAACTTTAGTTTTACCTTTGATAAATTTATTAGCTAAAGTTGATATTACTTCGTTAGCATTCATATTTGAAGATGTTCCTGATCCTGTTTGAAAGATATCTACAACAAATTCTGAATCATGTTTACCAGAAATAACCTCATTAGCGGCCTTCATTATAGAGTTCCCAACATCACCAGAGATTAATTTCAGACTTAAATTAGCTTTAGCAGCAGAAAACTTAATAACTCCTAAGGCTTCAATAAAAGATCTGTTAAATCTAAGTTTACTTATTGGAAAATTTTCAACAGCCCTTGCAGTTTGAGACCCATATAAAGCATGTTTAGGAACACTCATTTGTCCCATTGAATCAGATTCTTTCCTAAATTGTTTTTTAATCATAAATAGACTTCCTTTTATTTGATAATGTGATAATTTTAACTTATTGTTAGCGACATTAATATTAATTTTAAATTTTTATTTATAAAAATTAAAATAAAATAATTGGAGAATTAAAATGGGTAATGTGATAGAAGGAAATGATGAAAATTTTAAAAGTATGGTCTTAGATTCAAAAATACCTGTACTGGTAGATTTTTGGGCTCCATGGTGTGGCCCATGCAAAATACTTGCTCCAACTTTAGAAGAAATATTAAATGAAAACCCAGATAAATTATCTATTGTTAAAATTAATATTGACGAAAATCAAGAAATGGCTGCAAAGTATGGAATCAAGAGTATTCCAACTATGTTAATTTTTAATAAAGGTGAATTAAAGAATCAACTCGTTGGCTCAATGCCAAAGAAAGATATTGAAGAAGTGCTTTTAAAGGAGCTATAGATGCCTAAGTATATAATGCTCAGTAATCTAACTGACGAAGGGCGAAAAACAGTTAAGATGCGTCCTGAGAGAATAAAAGAAGTAAATGATGAGATAGAGAAAATGGGTGCTAAAGTATTAGAACAATATGCCGTACTAGGTGAATATGACTTTATCAACATACTAGACGCCCCGGACAATGAAACAATTTCTAGAATTTCTATCGAGCTAGGATCAAGGGGAACTATTCAATTAATTACTCTTGCTGCTATTCCTATTGATGAGCTGGAAGTTTCACTCCTTCATAAATAAATTAAGACAACGGTAGCTTTAGATTTATAAATACCCCGTTGTAAATATATTTATCTATATCTCCATAAAAAGGTTCAATATATTCAAAGCTTAGATCTAGATCATCTACTATTGTGAATCTAAGATGCGACACCGTCAACATTTGAATCTTCCTCAGTTTTCTTATCTAAAAATTTTAAATCAAAGTCTAAATTATATTTTTTATTTACAGACTTGAATAAGCTAATTTTAGTGTCGTAGACAAGGAATAGCTCTTCAGAATCATTACTATATTCTTGTGAATTTAAAAAAATTTCAGAGCTGAAACTGAAGCTGATTAAATNATTACCAATATAAAATTTAGGTGATANTATAGTCGAATTATGCAGGACATCTTTGATTATTAATGAATTAGAATGCAATTTCTCTAGCCTATTCTTTTTATCACCCCANAGACTAGTTGTAGGAAGATTTAGNCCCAAATCATAACCTGCATATATATTTTCGTTTCCAATTACAAGCTTAGTTAAACCAATCTCAGTATTTCCAATCTCAAAACCGTTATCCACAACATTGTAGTCTTTATCNTTCCCATCATAAGCACCTGCCCATGGAAATCTAAATCTCAAACTTAAATTATTTTCAGTATTTACAAAGTTTGCTCTTAAAGAATAAAGTATATCAACACCACCTCCACGATACTGCTTCACATTAAAGATATTAGAATTAACACTTATTCCACTTAAAGAAAGGAATGTGTCAGGGCCGCTGTCATCTCTATACCTAAAAGGTTTGTAAATCATAAATGTTTTTGTTAACGGATTGATGAAACCAAGATTTCCTTCATCAAAGAACAGCCTTGCTGGGTTTATGAGGTATGAAAGGGTTTTTTTTAATTTAGAGTCTGATTCATATAACTCTATATTTATTTTTTCAAAATAAAGACCTAGTGGTATCCCTAGACCTGGTGTTACTACAAGATCTATAACTGAGGGTTTTTCTACAGTTCCCTCAATTGTAAATTCCCACAAAGTACTTTGAATAATTGTTCCCAAGAAGGCATCATTTTTGTCGTATCCCAAGTCACGATAAACTTGATAATAAAGTGCTCCAAAATATGGATGATACAAGTAGTTTGTAGCGAAACTATCTCCATCATTTATTTCTGGATTCAAAATATTCTTACCCCATTTCTTAGCATTTGTGTCAAAAATTTTAGAATCCTTATTTCGGACATAAATGATTCTTCCTGCCCAAAGAAAAGAATTGATAGACAGTGTATCTTTTAAGAAAACTCTTTCATGCTTCTTTATAGTAGAACCGGTATCTGAGAAAGATTCGAAAGTTAAAAAAAGAAAAAAAATAAGTAAGCCTAAATTCTTCATCTACTATCCTTTCTTTAACATCATATGAGCTCTATTGAGCCAGGTGAACTCTTTTGATAGATTCAAGCAATTTTGAGACATCTCTTTAGATAACTTTTGATTATTAGCTAATAAATTTAAAGCATTATTTAGAGCCTCTGTTGAATTCGGATCAACTAAAATTGAAGTTACATTATTAGTTAAAATTCTTGATATTGAAGGTAAATCGGAGGCTATAATAGGTTTGCCTGAAGCCAAATACTCGAATATTTTTATAGGTGATGAGTAATCAAACGCTATTGAGCCACCCTTAATTGTAAAATCAGAAGAGTAAGGTATCAAAAGAATGTCTGATACTCCAAGATAATTTGGGATATCTATATTTTTAATATGTCCAGTAAAAAGTATGTTTTTCTGATTGGGTCCAAGTAATTCAGCATAGTCATTATTGTCTGAATCCTCACCTCCTACAACAATAAAGTAAATATTTTCATTAATTTTGGACAGCTCAATAATTTTCTCAATACCCCTACCTTTATAGGTGTTACCAATATAAGAAGCAACGATGTTACTCTTTGGAATATTTAAAGCTTCCTTGAATCGATCTATATCCTTATTAGGTTTAAATGTTTTAAGATTTACACCATTATGTAAAACTTGAAATTTTTTTGAAAAACCAAAATTTTTCTCAAGATTTTCTTTTGTACCTTCTGAGTTACAAGAAATTTTTACTATATTTTTTACTTTAATAAATCTTCTAATAGCAATCTTTGATAAATAATTTACGGGTGGGTGATGAATATCTATTACAATGCGTTGCTTAAAAAAAGACGCAAGATATGCAAAAGTAATGTTTCTGGTAATTATAAAATCATAATTATCTACTGGAAACATTTTAAAAAGTGACATAAATCCATGAACCATATGTCTAAGTGGGCCACTATTTAGGCCAAAGGTTCTGTTGATTCTGAACTTGCTATTAACATTATAGTAAGTGAAAAAATCGTCAACTTTTTCAATCTCTATAGGAAGAATAAGCTCTACATTGTGCCCATGTTCTGCAAAAGCCTCACACATTCTAGCAACATGTATTGAACTGGCGCCCTCACCGAATAGCTGAGGACTTCCTATATAAAAAATATTCATTACTAATATATTATTGATTAATTGATTAATAAACAATACTTATTTAAGATTTGATTTATATAGTTATGAAAATAGTTAAAGGCTTTAAGGATATACTTCCTTATGGAAGTTCAAGTTCTGACACATCATATGCCTGGACATCTATAACTAATCAATTAAGAAATGTAATGTCATCTTACAATTTTCAAGAAATAATAACCCCGGTAGTTGAATATGATTCAACATTTAAAACTGGTATCGGTGAGAATACCGATATTGTCTCCAAAGAAATGTATGAATTTACCTTAGATAAAGATAAAAAGGAACCTCTAATGATAAAGTCTTAAAATATTGCTTAAGACCTGAAGGAACTGCATCTATAGTTAGAAGTTTGATTGAGAACTCGCTAGATAAAATAAGAAGTATTAACAAAGTTTATTATCTAGGTCCAATGTTTCGTTATGAAAGATCACAAAAAGGCAGATATAGGATGTTTCATCAAATTGGAGCCGAATTGATAGGGTCAAATGAAATATTATATGAAGTTGAAATGCTAAGTCTAGCTGAGAGATTAATAAAAATACTGAAAATTGAGAATTATACTTTTCAAATTAATTCTATTGGGAACAAAGAGAGTCTAGATAATATTAGTGAAGCTATTTTAGTTTTTGGAAAAAAAAATAAAGGTTCAATAGATGATATAGACTATAAGATACTAGAGAAAAACCCTTTAAGGTTTCTTGATAAAGCTATTCACAAGTATGACTTTAAAGACATACCTAAGACAATAGACTACATAGATAAAGAATCTATGAGTAGATTTAAGCTTTTAACGAGGATATTAGATGATATAAAGTTTGATTATAAAATTAATAATCAACTTGTAAGAGGGATTGATTATTATAATGATTTAGTATTCGAAGCGACATCTTCAGATTTAGGGGCTCAGGATGCTCTACTTGCAGGTGGGCGTTATGATACTCTAGTAGAAAAATTTGGCGGAGAGCCTAATAAATCAATTGGTTTTGCGGCTGGAATTGAAAGATTAATACTAGCTATGGACATTAACAACAAACAAGAAAGCATAATTGATTTTTTTATCATATATAAAGAGGAAGCAGCGATAGAAGAATCATTTAAGTTGGCTTTAAAACTAAGGAAACTAGGTGTCAAAGTTGAAATTGATTTAGAAAGAAGAAGTTTTACTAAGCAAATTAAACTTGCTGACAAATCTAGATCAAAAAAAACTATAATTATATCAAAAGATAAGCTTGAGAATGCCTTAGTTGTCATCAAGGATATGAGTTCAGGTAAAGAAGACTTTGTAAATATTGATAATAATTTTGAATTCTTATTAAATCAGCTTAAAGTAGAACCCAATGCGGAAGAATAAATTTTTTTATGGCTGGATTATTGTCTTTGCGGCTATTTTTTTAGTGTTCTTAGATGGACTACTTCTTTACTCTTTTGGAGTTCTATTACCTTCCATTCAAGCAAAATTCGAAATGTCTAAAGCTGCGGTGAATTCTATATTTGCAATAAGGTGTATTGTTTTTGCATTTTCTATGATTATTTTTGGAAAATTAATCGACAAACATAGACCAGAAAAAGTAATTTTTCTTGGTGGACTAATAACTGCACTGGGGTTGTTTTTGACTGCATATTCAGATACTAAACTCACTCTTTTTCTAAATTATGGGGTTCTTACGGGTTTGGGTGATGGAGCCTTTTATGTTCCAGCGGTAGCGGTTGTTCAAAGATGGTTTAATAAAAGGAGGGATTTTGCTGTAGGCCTTGTTACAGCGGGAGTTCCCATAAGTGGATTAATAATTAATCCTTTATCAGCTTGGATATTAAGTGTGTCATCCCTGGAAACGACCTTAATGTCATTGGCAGGTATTACTTTAATCTTTTTGCTGCCAGCTTTTTTGATGAAACAAGATCCAAAAGAGATAGGGCTTTTGCCCTATGGAGGTCCTTTTCCAAAATCAGATGATGCTGAATCTAACAATTGGGAGACTAAGGAAGCTACAAAGACAAGTGCCTTCATAATACTTTATGCTCTACTTTTTCTAGGCATGCTATCTTTTCTGATCGTTGTAACACTTCAATTTGACTATGCAATAAGTAACAATCTTAATCTTCTTGCTTCATCTATAGCCCCAGCCTCTATTGCCGCTGGTAGTTTTTGTGGTCGTCTTGTAACAGGTTATATAGCTGACTTTATAAATAGAAATAAAATATTATTTGCTGTTTTTCTTGGCCAAGGTCTTTCAGTCTTAATACTACTAAATGGAAACTCCCTGCTACATTACTGTCTATTTGGTTTTTTCTTTGGTTTTTCATATGGGGGATGGATTCCTATATTTCCTAGCCTACTAAAAGACTTTTTTGGAAAAAAACATGTTGGTCAGATCTTTGGTGTTTTTGGAACTGGTTTTTCAATATCCGCGATTATAGGACCACCTTTAGCTGGATATCTAGTAGATGAATTTAATACATATCACTATGGTTTTTATATATGCATATTAGCTTGTTTGATTGCTGCAATGTTGGCCTTATTAATTAAAAAACCAATAAAAGCTTAAATCTACTATATAATATTCCTATGTTTGGATTAGGTTTTACAGAAATAGTCTTTGTTTTCCTTGTTTTTATATTATTGTTTGGTCCTGACGAGGTCCCCAATATTGCTAAAAAATGTGGCAAATTTTATAGAAATATAACTAATATGAAAGATGAAATTAACGATAGTGTAAATAAAGAAATTAATGATATAAAGAAAATAACAAAGAAATAGTCTAGATATCTAAATTGGAAACATAAAGCGCATTATCTTCGATAATTTTCTTCCTAGGCTCAACCTGATCACCCATCAAATCTTCGAACAAGTTTCTTTCCTTTGTATCCTGCTCAATATCTTCAACTTCTGCAATTGTAACTTCTCTTAGTACTCTTAACGAAGGATCAAGGGTAGTCTCCCAAAGTTGCTCTGGATTCATCTCACCTAAGCCTTTATATCTCTGAATAGAATAACCCTTTTTACCTATCTCACTTAGCTTATCAAGAAGTAGGTCTAAATTTACAAATTCGTATTTTTCTCCGGCTTTAGATTCTAATATTAGAGGAAAGTTAATCTTATCAATACTTGTAGAATACTCTTTTACTGCTTTTTG
>JGI20158J14315_10002068_pt1 | contig 14222 bp, 17 predicted proteins | sample COG_08_FD_14315 | JGI IMG/M metagenome (IMG submission 14315)
ATTCAAAATAATAAATTCAATATTAATATGTTTTTAAATGAGCAATGCAAAGATGCAATCAATATGAGTGATTTTATAAAATCATTACATATTACTTTTGAACAATTGGATTTCACAAATAAAAAAGGTCTAGCAGATGGCTTAAGTAAATCAATAATTGATAATATGAATAAGCTTTCTATTTATCAGAGACCAATGCATTGTACCGATGTAAAACGAGAAACACTTTATATAAAAGATGAAGACAGTTGGTCAAAAGATAAATCTAAAGAAAAAATAAAAGGTGCAATAAAAAAGGCATCTTCAAAAAACTTCAACGCATTAATGGATTGGAAAATGTCAAATCCAGATTATATGAATAGCGAAGATAAAACCGATTATTTCACAAAAACAATTTCAACAATAGGGAAACCCAGTTCCAGTATAGATGAAAAAGTAATAAAAAATCTATGTAAAGAAACATATGTGAAAAACTCAGACAATTAAAAGTCATAAAATGGATTATCAGTAATATTCATACCACAATAACGCGAGGGTTCTTTTTTATAATCAACCGGATTATATACATCAATTTCTTTTGCTTCAGTAATTAAAAATTTGAAATTTTCCCAAAATTCATCAGTATGACCAACTGATTCTGTTGCAACATGGCTTAACTCATGCAAAGCAACATACATAAGCGTATTAACATCAATCAATCGTCCTTGACTGTTTTTTTCAGTATCTAAACAAAACGCTAATTTTTCACCTTTATTTTCACTATAAGCTGTATATTCACTTGTAGGTAATGTTTCATAAATTTTTTTTGGATTGTAACCATTGACCAAACGTTTTACATTTTCCTTTTTTGGATATTTTTGTCCCATATGAGCCACTAATTTATTCATTTTATTATTAATGGTTGCTAATCTGTCTGCTGCAAGATGTAATTTGCTCCTATCACGCACACAATATGTATTGCCATTTACATTTGATATAATACATCTTAAATTAAAACTATCGGATTGAAGATACATTTTTGCAGCAACAATAACAATAAATACCATCAATATTGTATTTAAAACGTAATTATCCATATAATATAAAATTTTATTATAAAAAATTAAAAATTTTATATTATATAATATATTTATTGACCTATTTCTAAAGGTTTTCTCATATTATCTTCTTCAATGGTTGAAACATTCCATGGGCAATTTGTGTTCATTCTGGGATTGGGTGGTTCGGATCTTAATTGTAAATTGGCATTTCTTAAACTACTACCTTGGGTATTAATTCCTACAACTTGTGTTGGATTTAATAAATTAATATTTTTTAAGTCTCCAACAGGATTCATTGATGCCCACGAACTGTTAGAGTCAGCAGGTAATAAATCTGCAGGATTGGAAGCAGGTTTGTTCATTGCTACACTCGAGCTTGCCGAATTAGAAACAGCAGCACTTGCTTGTCCGTTAAATGGAGCATATGCATTGGAAGTTGACGCTCCTACAACACTTGGGCTAGCTTGATTGATAGGTGTAGAATTTAGACCGGGTCTTCCTCCTGTCATACCCATTTTTAAAACATTTTTATTCTCGGAATATTTGTATAAAGCAAATACTACAACTAATAAACCAGCGATTCCAAGAAAATGCTCATTTTTGAAACTTTTAAACATTTTATTTAAAGCAGCCATTTATATAAAATAAATAATAAAATATTTTTACAATTATTTTATTATTTAATTAATTAAAGTTGTTAATTATTACTAAAACATTAATAATAAATCAACCTTTAAAAAATTATTTTACAATTTATTTTACAATTTATTTTCTAATTTATTTTACAAGTTATAAAATACATTATTAAAAAGTACATTTTTGAATTATATGTATTCTTCTTCTTCGCTGCTACTACTTTCTACTAAAGAATCAAGATTATATTTTGATTTAATGTTTTTTGCTTGTAAAAATGCTTCTATTGCGTTTTTTCTAATTTCTTTTGCTTTTTTTTTTGCTTTTTTATAAATCTCTAAATATATCTCATCCCGCGTTTTAATCTCGATTGGAGTATTGTCATTACTTTCGTTTAAATCTAATCTATCTATTTGTGTTAATTCATTTATATTGGTTAAATATTTAAAAGGTATATTTTCTGTTTTGTCTACATTTTCATGTTTAGATTCTTCTAGTTCTTTGGATTCTTCTAGTTCTTTGGATTCTTCTAGTTCTAATTCTACCTTAGTTTCTAAAGCTACTAATTCATTAGATTCTTCTAGTTCTCTGGATTCTACTAATTCATTAGATTCTACTAAGTCTTTAGATTCGTCTAATTCTCCAGATTCTTCTAGTTCCTCTTTTTCTACTTTGACTAGTTCTCCAGATTCTCTCACTTCTTCTAAAACTTCTGGTTTTTTATTTGTTTTAATTAATACCTGTTGTTCAAATTCTTCAGACGGATACATCACCATCATTTGGGTTAATACTAAGTCTATACTAAAATTTTTACTGGAAAATTTCACACCATTTATGTTTACAAGTGGAATAAATTCATGACTTAAATTATAATCATCTATATTTACATTATTTTCATTTTCATCATATATTTTAAATTTATCTAATTTGATGTTATTTTTTAAAAGGAAATTTTTACCATGTTTATATGTTTTAATTAATGGGGTCATTAAATCTTCAATATCCTCTAAAGTCATGGAATCGGCATTATAAAACCAAAGTTCTCTATTTTTGTATATTTCGTCTAAAATATGTTTTTCTAAATTTTCTAAAAATTCAATAATAGTTTTTTCAGTAATTCCATAACATAATTCACAATAACTTTTAGAAGAACTTTTTACTATACCTTGTTTTGTAGTACATTTAGGTAACTGTAAATATAAATTTTTTTTCATAGAACCTTGAGAGATTTTACTAAAATAATTGTTATTATTTATTAAAGACGGATTTGCTAAATGTAATAAACTAAAATCAAATGGGTCATTTAAATCGTAAATTTTATTATTATTCATTAGTAATTAAATTTAATATAGAAAAATGAAAAGCAAAATACACGCAAAACACTAAAATAATTAAATAATTAAATAATTAAACAATTAATTAAANAATTAAATAAATAATAGTTTATAACATTATTTTGTTATGTTAAATATTAAAAATTTTTCTATATTTTATTATTAAATGAGTGCAAAAAATTTGTTATTTGATCATTGTACAAATATGATGAAATCAAAAGAGTTTAAAAAAGAAATTGGTGAATTATTTAAACCATTATTTGATTATTTTTTTAAAGAATTAGGGATTTATTTATATTTTTTTATATTCTTTATATTAAGCAGTTTTTTATTACATTTAGGTGTTTTAGTTTTATTAATTCGTTATAATCAAAAATTAGGAAAAACTTAAAATAACAATAATATTAACCTAATTTTTATATTTTATTTATTTTATTTTCTCTTTGTATTATATAAATATGGATTCTTTAAATGTTCAATCTGCTGGCCGTAGAAGAAGAAGTAAATCTAAAAATAGTTCTCAAAACAGAAGATTAACCAGAGGTGGTAAAAAACAAAAAAGAAGAAATAAAGGAGGTACATTTTTAGCAGATGTCAGTGTTCCTGCAGGTTTATTATTATTAAATCAATTTATGAAACACAGAAAATCCAAAAAAGCAACAAATTCTAAAAAAACAAAATCGCGTAGCAGAAGATAGATTTAGTAAAAACTATATTAAAACTATATAAAATTATTATTTTATAATTAATTTAATAAAATAATAATTTGTTTTTAAAATGGATTTACAAGAAAATATCAAAAGATGGGTAAAATTAGATAATGATAGCAAAAAATTAGCACAATCAATCAAAGAATTGAGAGAAGAGAAAAACAATATTAGCAGTAATCTTTTTGATTATTTTAGTAATAATAATATGAAACCTCCTAATGTAAATATTAGTGATGGAAAATTAGGCTTTGTAGAAGTGAATACTGCAAATGTATTAAGTTATAAGTTTTTAGAAGAATGTTTGAATGAATATTTTGAGGAATCTTTAAAAACTAAAGAAATTTTAGATTTTATTAAATCAAAGCGAACTTATAGTAAAAATAAAATAATAAGACGAGTTTATAATAAAGAATAAATAAAATCTAAAAACATAGTTTAATAATATTATAATATATAGTAAATATGGTTAATATAGATTTAGGATTATTAAAAAAAAATAAAGAATTTAAACATCTTTCTTTATTGCAAGGTTTTAATTTAGCAGATCCTCCAGTAAAAATTAATGACAATTTGCATTTAACCAATAAGGTAATATTAGATAATGGGGATATTATTGATGAAAAAATTTTTATTAAATTCTTTGGACTAGTAGATAATAAAGAAGGTAGTGTTAAAAACGAAAAGAAAAAAACCCATAAAAATAAACAAGTCAAAAGAATGAAAAAAGATACCAAAAAAGAAAAAATAAAATTCAAAAATAGTTTATAATAATTATATTTAAACATAAAAATTTAAATATAATTATAACCATGATGCGTATGTTTTGTGTTTCGTCAATTTTATCAGTTGTTACTGCTTTTACAACAAATATTCATATATCAAATAAACCAAGATTAAATAATATTGTTATGACAGTTATGCCAAATTATGATCCAGATAAAATTATCAATAGTTTAGCAAAAAGTTCGGAAATTTTAGATAAGTGGTCTGTAAATGAATTTTTAAATGAAATTGGAAAAAAACACATTGAAAGCATTAGCTTACTTAAAACGATTGGTAATGAAGACATAAATGCTTTGGTAGCAATTGATAAAAATCATCCAAATATTAATCCTGATTTAGAAAATCTTCATTATCTTGAAACAGGAGTACAAAAAATCAATGATATTATAATTGATAGTATTATCAAAAATGATGTATATTATAAAATTCTACAAACACCAGATCAATCAACACAAGTATCAGGTGTTCCAAATATTGTTGGGTTTGTTTTAAATGGACTATTTCTTTACCTTGTATTAACAATTATTATTAATCTATTTCAGAGGTTTGGGGGCGGAGGAGGCGGTGGTGGGGGGATGAATCCAATGAGTATGGGAAAAGTGCAAACAACAGGTGTTATTAATAGCGATGAAATTGATACTAGTTTTAAAGATGTAGCAGGATGCGATGAAGCCAAATATGAATTAGAAGAAGTAGTAGAATTCTTAAAATCACCCGAACGATTTGAAGTAGCTGGAGCGAGAGTTCCCAAGGGAGTATTACTTGAAGGACCACCAGGAACAGGAAAAACACTTTTAGCACGTGCGGTAGCAGGAGAAGCAGGTGTTTCATTTATTCAAGTATCTGGTTCGGAGTTTATTCAAATGTTTGTAGGTGTTGGTGCATCTAGAGTTCGGGATTTATTTAAATTGGCTAAAGAAAACAGTCCATGTGTGGTATTTATTGATGAAATTGATGCTGTGGGTCGTAAGCGAGGCGAACAATTTGGTGGAGGCGGTAACGAAGAGCGCGAACAAACATTAAATCAGATTTTAACAAATATGGATGGATTTGAAAAGTCAGATTCTATTATTGTGTTAGCGGCTACAAATAGAGCAGATATTTTAGATTCGGCTTTAACGCGTTCGGGGCGTTTTGATCGTAAAGTTCAAGTAGGTCTTCCTGATCTTGGTGGGCGTCGTCAAATTTTGGATGTACATTTAAGAAATAAATTTGTAGAGCCAAACACCGATTTAGAAGAACTAGCTGCTTTAACAACTGGGTTTTCAGGCGCAGACATTGAAAATATGGCAAATGAAGCTGCAATTCTGGCATTGCGTCAAAATAAGACAACAATTAATACTACAAATTTAGTAGATGCATTTGAGAAACTGGTAATTGGATTGCCGAAACCGTCAAAAGATTCTAATCCTGAAGAAGAAGAATTAGTTGCTTATCATGAATCAGGGCATACATTAATGGCATTATTATTTAAAGAATTTTTTGATGTGCGTAAAGTAACAATTAATGCAAATACTAATGGAGCTGGGGGATATACATTATTTTCACCAAAAGAAAAATATAATAGTTATCCTACAAAGAAATATTTATTAGCTAATTTAATTGTTTCAATGGGAGGTCGTGCTGCTGAAATTTTACTTTATAGTAAAATCATGGGTACAAATGAGAACGTAAGTTATAGTAATAAAAAATTATTTAGAACTATTACTAATTTGGATATTACGACAGGTGCTAGTCAAGACTTAAAACAGGCAGATAATTTAGCAAGAAGTTATATTGAACTTTTTGGAATTGAGTCTTTTGATAATTCGCAAATGCCAAAAATGGTTCAAAATCCAAATAATCCATATTTAACATTAAGTGAAACCACAAAAACAGAAATAGATGATTATGTATTATATCTCATTAATTTTGCACTAAATTCTGCGCTAAATATTTTGGAAGCAAATTTAGGTGATTTTAATAAGTTGGCATCCGATTTAGTTATTAAACGCAGTGTTGATTTAAAATATTTAAATCAACTCAATATTAGTTATCATTGATACTATTTTTCTAAAAAATACATATTCAAAATTATTATTAATTTTTAAAAAATATTAATAATAATCAAAAAAATCTTAAAAACTAAATCAAAGATTATTGTTTAAAAATAATTGAAAATCACTTGTTTCAGGATTTATTGCTTGTGTTGCTTTTCTGTCTGCTTCTGCTTTAGCACGCGATGCTTCTGAACGAGCACCAGCAACTGTTGCTTGATTGCGTTGTTGTTTTGCTAATGCTTGTGCTTTTTGTTGTGCTTTTAATGAATCGGCAATCATTTTTTGATTTTGAGCCTGTACATCATCAACTTTATACCAACTATCTTTATTAAAAGGCATAACCAATACATTACCAATACGATTTTTCCAATATTTAACACGTTCTTCAAATAATAATTCTTTTTGCGTTTTAGGATATAATTCTTGATCATCTAAATATTGTTTTTCTAATTCACTCTTTTTAGGTTTAATACCATAACAATTCGCACCCAACCGTGTATGAGGATTTGAAACATATCCTCCATTTACACCTGGTAATCCACAATCATATTCATGTCCTTCTTTTTGTTTTAATTTTTCCCAAGTATTTTGGCTAGTAGGATAAATGCCTAATTGATCTTTGGACCATCCATAACTACACCAACTAGAACCTTTTGTTTGTCCATCACGAAGTTGTTCATAAGTAGCCATCTCTCCGTCAAAAGCATTACAAACTGCTTTAGCGTCGTGATAAGTAAATTTATTACCGGGAATATGATAAACTTCCTTGTCATCTACTACTATTGGAACATTTGAAACATCAATAGTAGTTTCTATTTGAATTTCGGCTTCTCCACTAAATATACTTTTCAATTCTGTAATAACATTTACTCCATAAAAATATGAAATACCATTTACAAAAATTAATAATATAAATAATCCCCATAATAATGCTTCAATAAAAAGAACACCACCACTTGAACCTTCGGAGCCAGAACTTCCTAAAAATGCAAATAATAAATAATATACTAATATAATACCAATTAATACTACCAGTATAAACGGATTAGATGCAAAATTATTTATATTATCAAAAAAATCTTGACTAATATTATTTAATGAACTCATATTATTATATATAATAAATATTATATAAAATAATAAGACAAAAACATTTAAAATTATAATAAAATTCTCTTTCTCTATTTCTCTATTTCTCTATTTCTCTATTTCTCTATTTTTCTATATTTCTATTTTTCTATATTTCTATTTTTCTATAAAAAAAACAATAAGCTTTATTACTCAAGATTTTACTTTCATCAACTTCATTTACATTTGTATCATTAAAATGATACCATTTATTATTTGCATTTTTTACAAAAGCAGTATAATGACCTCCTAAACATCCTCCGCTATGATTTGTAATACCAAATAAATCATACGTATAAGTATGGCTATCATAACCAACAACATATTTAGATAAATCTAAATTAGTGAATGGACTCGTTACTAATGTATTTACTTTTTTATTGGAATTATTGAATCTTTTTAAATCAACAATCAAAATATTTGGCAAACTCCAGAATTTAATACTTTTATATACACTTTGTTTTGCATTTGTCGTTTCGTTAAACCAAGAATTTTCTCCTTCTAAAATTTCAGGATGTGTATATAAATCAAAACATTCTAAAATTGAACATTCACTTTTATCACTTTTAATTGGAATAGGTAAATTAATTGTACAAAAAGGTTCTGGTCTAACAGATAAATTTTCATAATTACCAGGATTTTGTATAAGAGATACATGAATACCATAAAACATATTCAATAGTTCAGAATATGTTTCCGAATATAAATCTTTTATCATTGCATAACATTCTTTTGCTAAAATATCTGTATCATTTTTTGCATTCCCCACAATATTCATTGAAACCTCCCGTTTTAAAGCATTATGAAAACAATCAATTACAAAAAATAAGAATTCAGGTAAATCATTTTGAGCAAAACCACTAAATAGCTCTAACTTTTTACTTTGAGAAATTTGTTGAATACTATTTAAATAACGATTAGGACTAATTGTGCAATTTTTAGACCACATTAAGTCTTTTAAACTTTTCCATTCAATTAATAAAACACTATCATCTACTTTATTTAAATGCTGAATATCTATTTTTTCAAGAAGTTCGTTAAAATCATAACAATGAGATAAAACTTGCATCGTAGAATTAATATAACATGTATTTCCTAAATTTGCTAATCCTGTTAAACCTCTGTCCTCATATTTGGCATATTTGTTTGACATATTTTTTAAAGTATTAAATAATATTTAGTAATTATATTTAAACATATTTTTTAAAATATATATAGTAGTTATATGAGCTATAATAATTTTAATCCACATATTACTGCAAATGAAGCATTTTTTAATCAAGAAGGATTTTACAATAATAATGTTAATAATAATGTTAATAATAATGTTAATAATAATGTTAATAATAATTCTAATAATAACAATAACAATCTTCCTGTAAATGCTGTCCCTGCATATCCTATAAATAATGCGAATCATTCTTCGGGTCCATCATCTGCTCCTCAATTACCAAATACCAATAATTATTATGATAATAATTATTTAGTAACAAATTATGTTTCTTTCATAAATAATTATATTAGTACAATGAATCATAGTATTGATTATTTTAATAATTCAAGCAATGCTATTAGACAAATGTCAAATGAATTAGGGCATATGCATTCAAATTTGGATTATTATTATTATAATTTATATAGAAATAATTTACATGTTCAACGTGATGTGCAATCCGAATATAGAAATTATTTTAATAATTCACAACAAAATCATTATGGAACACCGTTACAAGAACAAGAAATAAATGAAGTTCAAGAAACAGGATTAGAAACAGGATTACAAATAGAACCAGAACCAGAAGTAGAAGCAGAACCAGAAGATGCTAATGAATTTTCTGATTTAAATTTAGATTTTAATCACGAACATTATCAAGAATTATCAAATACCAATATTAATACTTGTATTGATGAAAATATAAATAATATAACTTATAGTTCAATTGGTTGTCCATTAAATAATACTTGTGCGATTAGTCAAGATGAGTTTGATACTAACGAAGAAGTAAGTGTCTTTAATTATTGTGGTCATATTTTTAAAAAAGAACCATTAAATACTTGGTTAATGAATCATCATACTTGTCCTAATTGTCGTTTTAATATTTTGACAAATTCTAATTTAATTAAATATAGTAATAGAAGTGGTTCATTTAAATATTTCTTATCAATAGACCAGTTTAGACACCTGTTAGCTAATAATATAATGAATAGATTTTTTAATAATGGAACAAATAATGATTCAAATAATAGTATGTCGTTTGTGATTCGTAGATAAGGAAACCCAGGTTTCCTTATGATCCTTCCTTTATTATGATCCTTCTTAGTTACTAATATATTCTTTCTGGATTATATTATTTTCATTTAAGGAAGGATCATAAGGAAACCTAGGTTTCCTTAATTCTATTAATTCTACTGGTGCAACAGGTTTTTCTATATAAAAAATAAATTTTAATAATCTAAAGATATATTTGTTATAAACATAAATTTTGCTTTTTTTTAAGTATTGTATTTTCTTTTTTTTGAGAGAACGAATAAAAAATGCAACATACAAACAATACTTTGGACTAATAAATGCTGAAGACATATTTTGTGTTTCAAAAATAAATTCAAATTCTCTCTGGTCTTTATATAATTTTAACCAATTTTCTGTAAAATGTGTAAATTGTGCATCATTATTAATAGTTCCACTTAAATCAACTAAAACTACTGGAAAAGTAGAATAATCAAAGTTAGCAAACATTATTTATAAATAATATTTTAAAAACAAATTATATACTAATTATAAGTTAATAAATGAATAAAATGATTAATAAAATAAGCAAATATAATATATCACATCACAATAATTTAGAAAATATTTATCATAATTCACATACTAATTATGATGATATATTATTTGTATTATTTATATTATCAATATTATTGAATATAAATTTGATATCAAAATATAAATATAGCAAAGCAAACTATAAATATAAAAGAATAAATAATAAGATTAAAAAAAAAAGTGTTGAAATACAAACTGAAGCAGAATTTATATCAATAATATTAAATCCAAACCAGGAATATGGTATGTTAAAATAAATTAAAAAAAATAAATAAATAAATAAATAAATAAATAAATAAATAAATAAATAAATAAATAAATAAATAAATAAATAAATAAATAAATAAATAAATAAATAAATAAATAAATTAAAAATAAATGATTTAAAAATAAAATATTTAGTATATATACAAATATGCAAATTTTTGTCAAAACACTTACTGGAAAAACTATAACTTTAGAAGTTGAGGCTTCTGATTCAATTGATAATATAAAAGCAAAAATTCAAGATAAAGAAGGCATTAATGTTGGTGCCGAAAAGTATCCTGCTCAATCAATTTAGGCTCTTGATTGAGAAAAACAGTTGTGCTCCTAATACTTAAATGTAATAGCCGGATGCTAGTAATGATTATTAATCATTGCGAGACTTCCAAATTGCGGGAAACTCCTTAGAGCCCTAACTACCACTTTTACTTGTAAACTTGTAAAAGGAACTCGGTTAATAGCCGAACCCAATGGTAAAAATGTTAGGGATTGGACAATCCGCAGCCAAGCTCCTAAGTTCGTTATGCTAGAATACGGAGAAGGTTCAGAGACTAGATGGTAGTCGGTCTGAAAGAATTAGCAATTCTTAATGATGACTTAAGGTATAGTCCACTCTTATTTGGAAACAAATAAGGGGCAAGGCCCGCCCGATCAACAAAGATTGATTTTTGCTGGTAAACAATTAGAAGATGGAAGAACTCTTTCAGATTATAATATTTCTAAAGAATCAACACTGCATTTGGTTTTGCGCCTAAGAGGAGGCAAACCATAATTCATAATAAAAATAAAAATTGAATAATATATTAAAAATATAATTTTAATATATTATAATGAATAAAATAGAATTTACTATATGGATAGCTGGTTTTTATGAAGGAGAAGGAACTATTTGTAATGATATTGGTAATAATAGTATTAGATTATCTATATATCAAAATGAGAATTGCTTTGAAGAAGCAAAAGATATTTGGGGTGGAAAGATTATTAAACGAACACGAAAAAGTCCCACCAGTGATAAAATATGCACTAATCATGAATGGAGATTATCTAGAAAAAATGAAATTGATAAATTTATAGAAGATATTAAACCTTATATGAGAATAAAATATAAAATAGAACAAATGAATATTGCTATAGAAACATCTAAACAAAAATTAGATAGAAGATTTAAATATCTTTATTGTAATAAAGATTTCGCTAATCCATCTGGAAGACGACGACATGAAAAAAAAGAACATTTAAATTTACCAATTCAAACCTTCTGTCCAAATTCAATCTCCTAATTGAAAACGTATTATTAAAACTTTTTAAAAAATAAAATTGAATATATTTTTGTAAATATTATTATAAAAATATATACTATAATTTAAACTAATAGATATATGGTTTTTATTGATTGTTTTTATTATACTTTTGTTATGAATTATCAAGATTTAATTAAATTTAGCACTTCAAATGTTAGTTTAGATTCATTAATAAGAAATAATAATCTTGTAAATTATACAACACATGAAAGAGAGAAACAAAAGAATTTAGAAGACGATGAAATAAAAGAAATTTTAAAAATAGTAAAAAAAGAAAAAGAAAAAGAAAAAGAAAAAGAATTTAAACAAAAACCATCGCTAATAAAGATACAATCTTATTGCAGTATTCAAGATGAATTAATATTTTTAAGACTTTAATTAAAATCTTCTTTTATTTTAGAACCACCATTTAATAATGAACCAAAAGGACTCCAATATGGCATAACAATTGGTTTTTGTTTTAATACTTTTAGTTCTTTAGATGATACACATGATTTATCAATTACAACCATATAAACAAATTGTTTAAACCATTTTAATGACATATATAAATTTTCATTAAATTCATTTTTTTTATTATCTCCATTTCCATCTCCATGTGAATTTTCTACCAAAAATCCATTAGTATTACCTTTTCCAAAATTATAACCACGCAAAATAACAGCATGATTTGGAAAACTTTGTCTATAATTTAAACTATCACATTTATCCATTAAATTATTAAATTCAAAAATATCATCATAATTAAATCCATCAATATCTAAAAATCCTTCTTTAGAAGCAGTATATTTTCCATAATCAACGCCTGCCCATACTGCTTCTCCATTATTTATAGATTTTTTTGTTGCTTCTATCATTACTTCAATTGGAACATTTATAAAATTTTGTTGTTTATTACCTATTAAATTAAATGCTAATTCAACATTATATAATTTGTAATAATCATGATCTTTACATGGATAATTTATTAAACATATTTTAGTATTAGCATCATAAGGTACAAATTTTTTATAAAAATTTAAAGGACTAATATTTTCAACTATTTTATATATTTTTTTAGAATCATCTTTATTTTCTTTTGCTTCTTTATTTTCTTTATTTTCTTTAAGTTCTTTATTTTTTTTTGTTTTCTTTTTTCCAGTTTTTTTAGAATCATCTTTTAATGCATAATAATCCCAATTAATAACTTGGGGTGGTTCTCCTAAAAATAGCACTAATATTTTATAACATTCTTCTAATAATTCATTAATTACTTTAATTTTATTAACATTGGATGTTCTAATTTTATGAGCAGATTTTCTTAAAAAATCATTAAAAAATTCATTTAAATCGTCTGAATTTGCGCTATGATAATGATCGTCCATAGCTGATTTTGGAATAATACCATATTTATTAATTAAATTAACAAATACATTCCATTGACCACCATCATTTGTTAAATTATCTAACATATGTATGAATTTCAAATCATCCATTTTTTTATTTTTATTATCATAAATAAAATTCAAGAAATAATTAGCCTTTTCTAATTTGTCGTAAAAAAATAAGTAATTTTGAGAGAACTCAAAGTCTTCTAAATTGTACTTTTTAATCATAAAAATACGCATTACATTTAGAAATGCAAAAAGCCAACAACGCCCACTACCTTTTTGATCAGTTGGTCCGGTTTTAACATCAATTATATTTTTAAAAACCCGTTTTTTATTTTGTATATAATCAGATTTTGTAATAATTTTATTAAAATTTAATTTAGTATTTACATTTTTAAAAACTTTATTTGTTCTTTTTTTATTAAATTTTTGAGAGAACCGCTTTAAATTTTTAAATGTAATATTAAATTGATTAGTCATATTTTAATCTATATATAAGAAAATATTATAATATATAAAATATTTTCTTATATGTTAATTAATTTTTTGTTTATTTTCTTTATTTTCTTTATTTTCTTTATTTTTTGTTTTTCTTTAAACGCCTGGTAATGCGTTTATAAATACTTTTTAAACCTTTAATACCTGGTAATCGTGATTTATTTTTTGTTATTTTTTTTGGGCTTGAACTAGATTTTTTTTTTATTTTTTTTGTTTTAGAAACAGGAGAAGAAGGAGAAACAGCGGAAATAGGAGAAGCATATTCTCTTTTTCTTTTTTTAGCTGTAGTTTTCTT